>Ga0078972_1000662_pt1 | contig 141040 bp, 119 predicted proteins | sample YelNatPaOPGAMG01_FD_67568 | JGI IMG/M metagenome (GOLD analysis project Ga0078972, IMG submission 67568) | Hot spring thermophilic microbial communities from Obsidian Pool, Yellowstone National Park, USA - OP-RAMG-01 (SPADES assembly) (version 2) | ecosystem: Environmental > Aquatic > Thermal...
CCGTTTGGCGGCACTGGCACCGTGGCGACGGTCGCCGCCCGCACCGACCGGCATTTTGTCCACCTCGATCTCTCCAAGAAATACTGCGCCATCGCCGCCCAACGCGTCGCCGCCGAAATCCAGCAGATGAAGTTGAACCCGCTGGATATGCCGCATCGACAAACTTCTGCTCCATCTTAGCCCGGAGCACCCGCTCGTCCTCCTCGTTGTCACGGAGCTTCCGGTAAAGTTCACACGCTTCCCAGTCCACGATCGTCTGTTCGTGCCCTTTGCAGTGCGGCTCGTCGCAACGATACCGGTACTTGAATCGAACCGGAATCGGCTCAAGCGGCTTGCTCGGCTCCTCGAACATGTGCAACTGCCGGACAATGTCGCCCCATTCCTTGTCGGCTTTCTCGATGATCAACTCAGGGACTCCTTCCGGCTTGAACATCCCCCACGACTTGCCGTTTTCGCGTTGGAGTCTGAGGATTTCGCACATGGAAGCGCTCGCTGTCGGTAAGAGCCATTCTTCGCGCGTGATGCCGGCAACGCAAACCGTCTCGCGGGACTTCTTGCTCGGATTGGGATACGCCTTGACGGTGATCAGGACTTCGCGCTGCAGAGGAAACTGCGCCGCGCGACTCATAGATGGACGATCTTCAGTCCGTTGCGCCCAAGCTTCTTGATTTCTTGCGCAACGAACTGCCGGTGGCACTCCTGATGGCTCTTCTCAAAACACAACAGGCAGCAAGTTTCCGCATCGGCTCGTTGCTGCACTTCGCGAACACGCCCGGCTTGTCCTTTGAGGTGCAGTAGGTAACCACGTGTAAAAGCCGTGAAGTCGCCGGACTCACGTAGCTGGTGTCGCAGGTCCCGCGGACTGCCAAGTTCCGGCACGTGAATATAGTCAATGCCCTTGCGCTTCAACGCCGCCGCTAACGCCGACTGAGAAAACCCACGAATTCGGCTTTGCGCAAGTTCCCGGATATCCACGAGAGTCCGGACACCAGAGGCTACGAGCTTGTCGAGAAACACGCCAAACTCCGTTGCCTCGTAACCAATCGTGTATAGTTGTCGCTCCAGGACCGGGTTCGATCTTCCTTGCAGTGTTATTCCACTTCGGGCTCACGAGCAAATCCAGCATTTTCCCGTCCAAACAGATACATCTGCGGCGTTTCGGCGACTCCTGACTCCTGACTTCTGACTCCTGACTTCTTCGTCTTCGCCAGCTTCGGTTTGCCTTCGGCGGACAGCTCGGCTTCTTCGAGGTTGCTGAGGACTTCTTTGGCGCGTTGGATGACTTCTTTCGGCAGGCCGGCCAGCCGGGCGACCTGGATGCCGTAGCTCTTGTCGGTGCCGCCGGGGAGAATCTTGTGCAGGAAAATCACCTGGTCGTGCCATTCGCGGACGGCGACGTTATAGTTTTTCACGCGCGGCAACGTGGCGGCCAGCTCGGTCAGTTCGTGGTAATGCGTGGCAAACAGCGTTTTCGCGCCGACGGTGTTGTGCAAATACTCGGCGACCGCCCACGCGATGCTCAGGCCGTCGAACGTGCTCGTGCCGCGCCCGATCTCGTCAAGCACGACGAGGCTGCGCGGCGTGGCGTTGTTGAGGATGTTGGCCGTCTCGTTCATTTCGACGAGGAACGTGCTTTGCCCGCGCGCGAGGTCGTCGGTCGCGCCGATCCGCGTGAAAATCCGGTCCACCACTCCGATGGTCGCGCTCTTGGCCGGGATGAACGAGCCGGTCTGCGCCAGCAACACCAGCAACGCCACCTGCCGGATGTAGGTGCTCTTGCCGGCCATGTTCGGGCCGGTAATGATGAGCACCTGCTGACTGGCTCCGTCCAGCAACGCATCGTTTGGCACGAACCGCTCTTCCACCAAAGTCTGTTCCAGCACGGGATGCCGGCCGTCCACGATTTCCAGCCGGTCGCCTTCGTTCACCACCGGCCGGCAATAGTTCTGGTGCCGGGCGAGTTCGGCGAACCCGGCCAGCACGTCGAGCTGGGCCAGCGCCGCCGCCGTGCGTTGGATGACCAGCGATTCGGCCTCCACCGCCGCGCGGATTTGCTGGAACAGCTCGTACTCCAACGCGTGCGCTTTCTCGTCGGCGCCGAGAATCTTGTGCTCCATTTCCTTGAGTTCCGGCGTGTAAAACCGCTCGCCGGTGGCGATGGTTTGTTTGCGGATGTAATCGGGCGGCACCTTGGCCAGATTCGATTTCGTGACCTCAATGTAGTAGCCGAACACCGAGTTGTAGCGGACCTTGAGCGAGGCGATGCCGGTGCGTTTGATTTCGCGTTGTTGGAGCGCGGCGATCCACGACTTGCCCTCGGTCGCGGCCCGGCGGAGTTCGTCCAACTCCGCGTTGAACCCGTCCCGGATGAGGCCGCCTTCCTTCAACGCCAACGGCGGCCCCTCGACAATCGCCCGGCCAATCAACTCCACCAACGCCGGCAGTTCGGTGATTTCCCCGGCCAGCTTCCCGAGCAAGCCGTTGGGTAGGGCGGGCATGTCCGAAGGGTTGCCCGCCGCCGGCGCGCACCCCGGTCGGGATTCGTGCCCGACAATTGCCTGCAACGCCTTCGTCAACCCCGGCAACACCGCCAATGATTCCTTCACGGCAACGAGGTCGCGGGCGTTGCCGGTACCGCAACAGAGCCGGGCCAGCGTGCGTTCCAAATCGCGGACACGCCGCGCCTGTTCCCGGAAATCCGCCAACTGCCGGGGGGCCGCCACGAATTGCGCGATCGCGTCCTGCCGCGCCGTGATCCGGGCCACATCGCGCAACGGATGCGTCAGCCATTCGCGGAGCAACCGCGCGCCCATCGGCGTCAGCGTCCGATCCACGCAGGCCACCAACGTGTGGGCCGCGCTGCCCCGGCTGGATTCGAGCAGTTCGAGGTTCCGTTGCGTGACGGCATCGAGCACCATGTAATCGGCAACGCTGTACACACTGAGCCGGTGGATGTGGCTGGTATTCCTGCGCAACGATTGCTGGAGGTAATGCAACGCCGCGCCGGCGGCGCCGATGCCGACCGTGAGGTCGCCGGCACCGAAGCCGTCGAGCGATTGCGTTTTGAAATGGTCGCGCAACGTGCAGTAGGCCGTCTCGCGCTCGAACGTCCAGCCGTCGTAGCCGGAAAGGATGAAGGATGAAGGATGAAGGATGAAATCAGATTGTTGTTCGGCGGGAACGATAATTTCGGACGGCATCACCCGTGCCAACTCATTCTGGAGTTGTTCCGAAGAGGCCAACTCCGTGACGAGAAAATCGCCGGTCGTGAGGTCAACCAGCGCGAGGCCAAACTTGCCACCGTCGTGGGAAATCGCCGCGAGGAAATTGTTGCGTTCGGCGGCGAGCAACCGGCTATCGAAATGCGTGCCGGGACTGAGAATCTGGGTCACGTCGCGTTGGACAAGCTTGCCGGGTTTGGCGTCTTCGAGCTGGTCGCAGATGGCAACTTTCTTGCCGGCCTTGAGCAGTTTGCCGATGTAGCTCTCGGCGGCATGATGCGGGATGCCGCACATCGGCATGCCGTTGCGGGCGGTGAGGGTGAGATGAAGCAGCTCGGCGACGGTCTTGGCGTCGTCGAAAAACATCTCGTAAAAATCCCCCAGCCGGAACAGCAGCAGCGCATCCGCCGGTATCTGCTGCTTCACGCGCCGGTACTGCCGCATCATCGGGGTCAACCCGGTGTCGTTGGAACTCGCCATGACCGGGCGGAGTATAGCGGCGCCAGCGGGCGGCGACAACTACCGGGACAATGAAGTCCCGTGGCCTGCTCTTACGCGATGAGTGAGCGAATCAGTTGTTGGCAAAGACGAACGTTAGTTCCACCTGTACCGCCGGTGCCGGACGCGCGGAAACGCGTCCCTCGGTTTTACCCCAGGAGTTGGCGGATGCATTCAATCAACTGCTGGACGGGGAATGGTTTGACGAGGTACTTGGACTCGCAGGTTTTGAGGAACTCCTGAATCTGGGGATGGGTCGCGTGGCCGGTCATGAAGATGAACCGGTCGGCGAGTTCCGGACGCAGTTGCCGGGCCTGTCGGTAGAATTCGTCGCCCTGCAGTTTCGGCATTACCAGATCACAGACAACGGCTTCGTATTCCGTAGTTTTAACCTTGTCGAGCGCTTCCGCGCCGTCGTACGCAACGTCCACGAGAAAGTTTTCGTCGGCCAGAATCCATTGCAACGCGGTGGCGAGTTGCTTGTCGTCGTCCACGAGGAGAATGGACTTGAAATTGTAGGTGTTGGCGGGTTGTTCGGGTGGTTGGGCATCCATGGTGCGGATTTTGTAGCCTAGAAAAGCGGTCTTGACAAGCCGGAGGCCGTGCCGTATTTTCCGCGCGTAGTCTTTGGAAGTGAATTTCGCCGTTCCGAAGTACGTGGAACGGCGTTTTTGCTCTCCAAAGAGAAGCAAAGAAGCAAAACGAAAGGAACGTATGGCAACAGGTAAAGTAAAGTGGTTCGACACGAAGAAGGGCTTTGGCTTCATCCAACAGGATGGCGGCCCGGATGTGTTTGTGCATTATTCGGCGATTGGCGGCGAAGGCTTCCGCAACTTGCAGGAAGGCCAGCCGGTGGAGTTCGAACTCCAAGATTCGCCGAAGGGCCCCAAGGCCGTCAACGTGATCGCGAAGTAACCAATCTTCCGATTCACCAGAGTCCCCTGATCGCCCACGCGGTCAGGGGATTTTGTTTTTCCGCAACTGCCGAAACAAGGCCGGCGACTCCCGCTTCGTCACCCGTCGTTCCCGCACCCCGGCCGCCGTGCATTCCAGCACCAGCGCGTGCGCCTTGTACACCCGCGCCCGGCCCAACGCCCGCACCGACTCCGTCACCGCGACCGGCCGCTGGTCCAACACCAGATAGCTCACCGGCAAACTCCGCAAATCAATCCCGGCCAGCTTGCCAAACCGCGCCCAGTCGCCGTTCGTGAACACCTCCGGTGGCGACGGCGCAAAGAAGTGGCACCAATGCCGCTCCTTGCCGGCAGCCAACATCCCGCACGCCGCCTGATGCGGACACGGCGCGACCAGTTGAAACGCGCCGCGCAATCGTTCCCGGAGGGCAATCAGTTGCCGGCTCACGGCGAACGTGCCCGGCTCGACCCAAATCACCGCCATCGCCTGCCGCGCCAACAGCAGCAGCTCCTCGAGCACCGCCGGCGACAGTTCCGTCAGGACATGCGAGAGGAGGATCACTTCCGCAGGCCCCGGTTTCGCTTCCAGCCAGACCGGGATGGACGGATCGAGTTGCCGGGCGGCGAACTGCATCGCCAACGGCGACCGGTCGGACAAGTACAGTTTGGAAAGCGCCGCAGTGCCGAAGTGCCGAAGAAACGCGCGGCTCGCCACGCCGGTGCCGCAGCCCCAGTCCAGCACGTTGCCCGCCGGCGGTTGCCAATTTCGGCGCTTCAATTCGCCCAGAACAAAATCCCATTTCCAGCGGATCCGCTGCCCAAACGTCGCGTCGTAGCTGGCCAGGTCGGATTCGGAACGCCAGTAGTCCTTCGCCCCGGCGGTGCCGTCGAGGAACGCCTGGCGCAATCGGGTCAGCGCCGCCCAGTCAATCGAGTGCATGGTGTTGGATGCCGAAGAACCTCTTCAAGGCTTCCACTCGTTCCCGCGGACCGGGCCGCCCGGTGCGGATGGCGGCGATCATCAAGTTTTTCGGCGTGTGTTCGCTGGCGACGAACTCGATCATTTTCACCCGGTAGCCGGCGGTTTCGAGCGCCAACGCCCGCAAGCCGTCGGTGACCCATTCGGCCATTCGTTCGGCCATCAATCCGTGCGCCAACACCGGCGCGAGCGGTTCCGGTTGACCCAGTTGCGGGCGGATTTCCTTGTGGCAACACGGGGCGACGATGATCAATTGCGCCTTCATTTCGATGCCGCGCCGGAGGGCGTCGTCGGTGGCGGTGTCGCAGGCGTGGAGCGCGATCAAGCCATGCAGCGCCGGCAATTCCACGCTGGCGATGGTGCCGGTAACGAATTCCAAGCCGGTCGCGTCGATTTGCCGGGCGAGCCGGTTGGCGGCGGCGACGAGTTCGGGGCGTTGTTCGACGCCGATGACGCGCGCGCCCCGGTCGCGCAGCAGGTGCCAGACGGCAAACGTCAGGTAGCCTTTGCCGCAGCCCATGTCGGCAATGACCGGCCGTTCCGGCCACGAGCATGCTTGGGCAAGATGCGAAAAGATTTCGGCATACCGGTCAATCTGCCGGCGTTTGTCCGCGTCGGCCGGCAACCAGGTGGCGTTGCCCAGGACACTGGGGCGGACACGGTCGTGGTTGCGGGCCGGTGGTTCGGTGATGGCCGGTTTGTGGCGGATGAGCCGGTCGGCATGGAGTTGCCAGTCGGCGCGGGTGGTGCCGAGCAACGCGCTGCGGAATTGGCGGGGCACCTGTTCACGCAACCAGGCCGGTGCGGCGGCGACCGGCAGGTTTTGCGTCACGTCGCGGGTCGGGTGCCGGTAGGTGAGGGAGAGGTGCGGGCCGGTCTTGAGCGCGACGAGGCGGCCGATGATTTTTTCCACGTCGCCGCCGGCTGGATGGGACAGCACCAACCGGACAAACGACCCGTCGGCCAGGCTGGCGGCGAGTTTGTCCGCGAGCGAGTTACTGGACTGGCTGGGCATGTTTTTGGACCCAACCGGATTTGGGCAGCACCCCCGGCAGGAGTTGTTCGCACGAACCAAAATACCAGCCGGCCAGCAGCGCCAGAATCAGGATGCCATACAAGATCAACCGGTTGCGGGTGGTGTGTTGCACCACGAACGGGTCCGCCAAGTCACGCTTCGCGCCGGGCGGGAGCGTGGCAAGCTTGGTCAGCGACGCGCCGAAGGGAATGTTGATCTTCGCCTTGGCGTTGATCGCCCAGCCGTTGGCGTCGAGGATCGGGCCGAGGTTGCGCTGCCGGAGTTTCAGGCCGGCAATCAACATCGAGGGACCGCTGATGACCAGCACCAAGCCGACCACGCCGAGCGGCATCCAGAAGCCGAGGCCGAAAAACGTCTGCAATAACGCACCCAACGCGGCGGTGATGCCGCCAACGGCGACGCCGATGGCCGCGACAGTGCCGACATCAATTTTCTTCGGTGCCGGAGCCGGTTTGACCTGGTCGGCATTGGCGGTCACGGCGGCAGCGGCGGCCAGTTTCTGGTCGCTGGCGGTTTCGGCGGCGGCGGCGCGTTTGGCGATCTGGTCCTCGATCATGCGGACGAATTTTTTGTAGGGCGACCAGAAGGCCTGGCGGATGCTGATCGGGTTGTCCACGATCTTGACGATGGTGGCATCCCAGTCGCGGCCCAGCCGGTCGTAGAACAGACCGTTGCGGCCGACCATGAGATTGTCGGAGTCGCCGTTGGTGAACGCGGCGACGATGGTCATTTTTTCGCCGGTGGCCTTGCGGGTACAGTCGCAGTAGACGAGGTAACAGCGGCTGAGGACGGCCAGCAGGCCGTGTTTGGTCATGTCCTCGACGCGGATGCACAACTCGCAGCTTCGTTGGTCCAGGTAGAGTGTGCCGGCTTGGAAGATGGCCGGGGATTTGCGGCCGTAGAAGTCGCGGAACGACACGAAGTTGTTGAGCAACTGGGCCAGGTCGCGGTGATAGCGGACGAGTTTGTCCACGGTGGCAATGGCGTTGGCGACCGGTTCGAACGCTTTGTCCTGGGCGAGGAGGCCGGTGATGGTTTCTTTGGCGTTGCTGGCCAGGATTTCGCGGATGCGCGGCAAACCGAGTTTTTCCACCGCGGCACCGCCCTTGCCGGCCACCCAGGCCTCGTACGGCGCGAGTTTGGCCACCAGCGCGGCCCAGTCGGCTTCGGTGATGGCGGTTTTGTTGCCGAAAAACGGTTGGAGCGCGGCCACGGCGTCGGCCCACGCGGGGTTGACGCCGGTGGTCAGCGGCAACGGTTTGCCCGGTTCGATCCGGGCCAGGGGGAAGCCGGCCACTTCGGCGGCGGTGATGGTCAGGTCTTTGGCGGCGACGGCCAGATATTCCGTTTCCTGCCGGTTGAGCGCGCTGAGGGCGCGGGCATCGAACGCCGCGAGCCGGCAGCGGGCGAAATAGTCGTCCACTTTGGTTTTGACGGCGCGCACGGTCGCCGCCACGGCGGCGGTCTGGTCGCCGAACGGGAACACGGCTTTTTCCTGCCACTGGGTGAACGCGGTGGCTTCCGCGAAAAACTGGTCGAGTTTGGCCTGATTGATGCCCGGTTTGCCGCTGCGGTCGGTTTCGGCGCCGAGACAGGCGATGATGTCGGTGATGACAGCCCTGGTGGCGTCGTCGCTGGCGGCGTCGGCGGGGATGATGCCGTCGCCGTTGAAGTTGGTGGCGGCGAAAATCCTGGCGGTGTCCGTCGTGTCCGCCACGGAGATCGCGGTGGCGTCGGCCTTGCCGAGGTTGGCGAGGATTTGTTTGGCGGAGGCGAGCAACCGTTGGCCTTCGGGCGTGGCGTCGTTGATGGCGGCCAGCGGCAGGTCGGCGGCCCCGGCCAACAATTCATCGGGATTTTTCAAGCAACCGGCGGCCCATTTCGCGGCGGCGATGATTTCCGGGGCGCGGATGCGGCCGTCCTTGTCGGTGTCAATCAGTTGGAGCGTTTTGGCGTCGAACTCCAGCCCGGTGGTGGGGCAGGCGAGGGCGACCCAGAGTTTTTGGTCGAGTTGGTCCAGGTGGGCGAGGGCGAGGCCGCTGTCGAGTTTGACCTGATCGAAGCCGCCGGCACGGAAGAACTTCCAGACATGGGTGTTGGTCATGGGTTGAGGCTCCTGTAAGTTGTGGCCGGCAGCATATCGCAAACCGCGCCGATGACAAGCCGCGATAAACGGTTGCGCGCGGGGCGGAAGCGGAGTATTCGTTGGCACATGGCGCGACCCCAAATGGTGATGCGGCCGGTGCTGGTGGTCGAGGACGACCACGAACTGGCCGAGTTGCTGCGCGAGGTGTTGACGTACGAGAACTGCCTCGTGGAGATTGCCGGCGACGGGATGGAAGCGCTCGACAAACTGCGCACCGCCGACTACGACGCCGTGGTCTGCGATCTGATGATGCCGCGGGTGGACGGCCGGGCGCTCTACGAAGAAGCCTGCCGGGAATTTCCGCACCTGGCCGACCGGTTCCTTTTCGTGACCGGCCAGGCCGCGGCGCGCGCCGGCCTCACCGATTTCATCTACCGCACCAACAACCGGCTGTTGGAAAAACCTTTTGACGTCGAGGTCCTGCGGGAAGCGATTCACGAGTTGCTCCGCCGGTAAGGGGGCAAACCATTTCGAACTGTTTCGCTGATTGAAGGAAACGCGCTCGTCCCGATGACGCGGGCGGGGTGGGGAAAAGTGAGAAGCAAGAATCACGACGAGCGCAATTCTGTCAATCACTCTCGCGAAACGTTTCTTGCCGCAGCCCTCCGCCCGAACCCATCACCGTTCGCCGCGCACCAGATCCTGAATCGTCTCCCGCCGCCGCGCCAACTCCCAACGGCGACCGCTGACCAGCACTTCGGCGGGACGCGGTCGGGAATTGTAGTTCGACGCCATCGTCATTCCGTAGGCCCCGGCACTCATGATCCCCAACAACTCCCCGGCCCGCACCGCCGGCAACCGCCGGTCTTGTGCGAAAAAGTCGCCCGACTCGCACACCGGCCCCACCACGTCCGCCACCATTGTCCGCCGCCGCCCTGTCCGCACCGGCAGGATTTCGTGGTAACTGCCGTACAACGACGGCCGGATCAAATCATTCATCGCCGCGTCGGTGATCACGAACTGCTTGACCGGCGTCCGTTTCAAGTACAGGACCCGCGTCAACAACACACCGGCATTGCCGACAATGAACCGGCCCGGCTCCAGCAGAATCCGGCACCGCAAGCTCCGCAACGCCGGCAGCACCGCCCGCGCAAACTGTTCGGCCGTCGGCGGCCGCTCGGTCCGGTACCGGATGCCGAGTCCGCCGCCGATGTCGAAAAACTGAAATGTGTCCGGCGCCAGTGCCCGGACGGCCTCGACCACCGGCGTCATTTTGCGGATGGCCAACACAAACGGTGCCGTCTTTGTGATCTGTGAGCCGATGTGCATCTGGACGCCCCGGATCTCCACGCCGCGCAACCGCCGGGCGTGCCGGTACACCTCCAGCGCGTGCCGGATCGGAATGCCGAACTTGCTCTCGTGTTTGCCGGTCGAGATGTAATGATGCGTGTCCGGGTCCACGCCCGGGTTCACCCGCAACGCCACCGGCGCGCGTTGGCCGCGCCGGCGGGCCACCGCATCAATCGCCGCCAACTCCGGTTCGCTCTCAACATTGAAACAGTAAATCCCCCGCCGCAACGCCAGCTCGATTTCCTCAGTGGTCTTGCCCACCCCGGCAAACACGCACCGCCCGGGTTGCCCACCGGCCTGCAATACCCGGCACAACTCGCCGCCGCTGACAATGTCGAACCCCGCGCCGGCCTCGGCCAACGTCCGCACCACCGCCCGGTTCGTGTTGGCCTTGATCGCGCAGCAAATCAGGTGCTCCACCGAAGCGAACGCCCGGTCGAGTGCCCGGTACTGGTCGAGGATGTGCCCCCGGCTGTACACGTAGAGCGGCGTGCCCAATTGCTCGGCCAACCGCGCCAGCGGCACCGCCTCGCAATGCAACTGCCCGCCTTTGTATTGGAAACCATTCATTGCCCGATGGCCGCGCACCCTAGCACACCCCCGCCTCGGCGGACAAGCTCGTCACGCCTTCTGTCTTGGCCCGCGTCTCAGTCTTTCAGTTTCTTGAGGATGTGGCGGGCGAGGTACTCCCTGATTTCCTGGTGGCGAGGAACAGGCTGACTCACACCGGTCTTGGGGTTTTGGTACCAATCGTGGCGGCCACCGTGCCGCACGAAGACGCCGCCGTTCTGCTCAATCTGCCGAATGAGGTCGAGTCGTTTCACGCGAGTTGGAGTTCGGCGACATGACGCGCGCCGGGCACTTTCCCGCCCACGAGATCCTCGTAAATGTCCCGCAAATTCGTCTGTAACTCCTCCAGCGACTCGCCCTGGGTGACATAATCCGGGAACTCCTCGAGATAGCCCAGCCACATCTCGCCGTCCTGCCAGTACACGTAACGCACCGTCTTCATGACTTAATCATATCGCTTTGGTCCGCTCAGTTCAATCACCACTCGCCTCACCCGCCGCCAACCGCGCCAGCGGCACCGCCTCGCAATGCAATGCACCATTTCGATAATTAAACGCGTTCATGGATCCTCTTTCATAGCCACCGGGCAATGCGGTCGGCCACCGCCGCGCCGCACGGCGCGGTCAACACCGCCCGCGTCTTCGCCCGCGCTTCGTCGCGAGGATAGGCCACGGCGTATTTCTCCACCATCCACGTCGTGCCGTCCAGAATCAAAAACTCCGGCCGACGCGCCGGGGTCGTGGGGAATCCGACCGACCCGACGCCGATCCAGGCCAGTTCGTTCGGAGGAAGTCGAACCGGGCACGGGTCGCGGCCGGCGCCCTCATGCGGCTCCATCGGCGTCAACAACAGGTCGGTCTGCTCCCCGGTCAGTTCCGCGCGCATTTTGTGTGTGTGACCGTAGAACGCCACCCGGCCCTTGTGCCAGCGCAGGCAGGCCAATTCGCTCTTCGCGTTCTGCGGCCAGCGGTGATATTCCGCGCTGCCCGGATCGGCCAACGAATCGTGCGTCAGCCAGATTCCGTCGTTGACCTCGACCGCCACCCGGGCGGCATTGATGAATTGTTGTGCGGCCGGATCGCTCGCGAGCAGGGACCGCGTCCAGTCCAACGTCGCCACCGCCTCCGCGCTGTACCCGTCCGGCGGGACATCGCCGCGCAACGCCAATTCATGGTTGCCGGCCACCCACGCCAACACGCCGGCGGCGTGCAGCGCCATCAACCGGTGCACGCACTCCACCGGCTCCGGCCCGTACCCCACAAGGTCGCCGACAAACAAGTATGCCTCGGCCCCGCGCGCCGCGCCGGCGGCCAACACGGCCTCCAGCGCCAACCGGTTGGCATGCACATCGCCAAAAACCAAATACCTCATCGGCGCCCTCCGTGCCCGGCCGCGCCGACCCGCAATTTTGCGCCGCTGATTTCGACCGCCCGCTCCATGGCGTCATTTCTAACCTCACCGGGCAGCCCGCGCAAGCCAACCGGAACTTGACCGGCACTCCCGGGTTTGTCAGAGTCCGCCCCACCATGAGCATTGTTGATCCCCAGCGCACGCCCCTCACTCACCGGGAACGGTTTCGCCGGCAGATGCACTACCAGTCCATTGATCGGGGGGTGCATTGGGAGTTCGGCTACTTGCAGGAAACCATCGCCCGCTGGCATCAGGAAGGGCTGCCGTCCGAGATCACCGCCGGCGAAGGCCCCGGTTCGGTCGAGGCGTATTTCGGCGTTGATCCGTCCCGCCGTCTACCGGTGATGATGGGCATCCACCCCAACTGGGAAGGCGAAACCAAAATCCTCGAACGGAAAAAAGACAGCGCCATCGTGCAACGCCCCGATGGCACAATCCTTGAGGAAAAAACCGCAGGCATCAAGACCATCCCGCATTACATCAAGTTTCCCATCGCCAACCGGAACGACTGGCAGCGCTACAAGGAACGCCTCGACCCGAATCATCCCGACCGGAAGAAAGTGAATTGGAAAGCCCTCGGCGAGGAACTCCGCCACTGCGATGTGCCGGTCGGCGTGTGGATCGGCAGTTTCTTCGGCTGGCCGCGCGACTGGATCGGCTTCGAGAACATCGGCTTGATGGTCTATGACGACCGGCCGCTCATCGAGGAAATTGTCGGCACCCTCGCGGACTTGTTTTGCAGCCAGTTGGAAATGGCGCTGAGTGAAGTTGCCGTGGACTTCGCGGCCGGTTGGGAAGACATCTGTTTCCGCAACGGCCCGCTCATCAGCCCGGCCATGTTCAAGGAAATCGTCATCCCGCATGTCAAACGCGTCTGCGACCTCCTCCGGCAACACGGATGCGACGTGATTTGGACGGACTGCGACGGCGACATCCGCCCCCTGGTGCCGCTGTGGTTGGACGCGGGCCTCAACTGCATGTTCCCGCTCGAAGTCCATCCCGGCAGCGACCCCGTCTGGCTGCGCAAGGAATACGGCAAACGGATCCTGCTCCGGGGCGGCCTGGAGAAATACAAGCTCAGCAAATCGCGGCCGGAGATTCTGGCCGAACTCAAACGCGTCGAGAAAGTCTTCGCAGAGGGCGGGTACATTCCGCACGGCGACCACCGGATTCCCGAAGACGTGCCGTACGACAACTACAAGTATTACGTCCGCGAGAAACTGACGATGATGGGCTGGAAACCGCAGGAAATCCGCGCCATTTGGCCGCTGCGGAATTTCAAGTAATCCCTACCGGAGCCGCTTCTTCCACCGGGCAATCTGCGCGGCGACGTTTTTCGGCGAGGGCGCGCCGATGGCGGACCGGGCAGCCAGCGCCCGCCGGACATCGAACACTTTCACTGCCGCCGCGCCGTACTTCTTACCGGCCAATTTCGGCAACGGCCGCGGCGACGTTTTTCGGCGAGGGCGCGCCGATGGCGGACCGGGCAGCCAGCGCCCGCCGGACATCGAACACTTTCACTGCCGCCGCGCCGTACTTCTTACCGGCCAATTTCGGCAACGGCACACCGGTCTTCTCCGATTCGGCCACGAGCGCGCCAACGGCGTGATGGGCCTGCCGGAACGGCATCCCCTTTTTCACGAGGAAATCCACAAGGTCGGTCGCCAGCAACAACGGATCACTCGCGGCGGCGGCACACCGTTGCCGGTTGACCGTCACGTGCCGGAGCATGTCCGCCATCACCCGCACCGACGCCAACAATGTGTCGGCGGAATCGAACAGTGGCTCTTTGTCCTCCTGCATGTCCCGGTTGTAGGTCAGCGGCAGCCCTTTCATCATCGTCAACACCGCCACGAGATTGCCGTAGAGCCGGCCCGTCTTGCCTCGCACCAATTCGCACACATCCGGGTTCTTCTTTTGCGGCATCAACGATGAGCCGGTCGTGTACGCGTCACCGATGGTGATGAACCCAAACTCCGCCGTGCTCCACAAAATCAGATCCTCCGCCAACCGGGAGAGATGCATCCCGGTCACCGCCGCCGCGTAGAGATAATCGAGCACAAAATCCCGGTTGCTGACCGCGTCCATCGAGTTGGGGGCGACTTCGCTGAACCCGAGTTGCCGGGCCACAAACGTCCGGTCGAGTCGCAAGGTGCTGCCGGCGAGCGCCCCCGCACCGAGCGGACATTGCACCGGCAAGCCGGTCACAAACCGCTGCGCGTCCCGCGCCAGCATCTCGACGTACGCCAACAGATGATGCGCCAGCAACACCGGCTGCGCCCGTTGCAAATGCGTGTAGCCGGGCATCACCACGTCGGCGTTCTTCTCTCCCAGCATCACCAACGCGCGCATCAGTTCCCGGACCGCCACGGCGGCCCGGACGCCCGCCTCGCGGCACCACAACTGCAAGTCAGTCGCCACCTGATCGTTGCGACTGCGCGCCGTGTGCAGCTTTCTGCCCGCCGCCCCCAGCGCCGCCTCGAGATTCATATGCACATCTTCCAAGGATACCCGCCACTGGAAGGTATTGGCTTCGATCTGGCGTTGAATGGCCCGCAGGCCCCGCTCCAGCCGGCGCGCTTCGGCCTGCGTGAGGATGCCCGCCCTGGCCAGCGCTTTGGCGTGGGCCATCGAGCCGGCAATGTCCTGCCGGTAGAGCCGCCAGTCAGAGCTGACGCTCTCTGTGAATTGCTGGACCACCGCGGCCGGTCCCGTGGCGAACCGGCCGCCCCAGGTCTGTTGGGCGGCCTTCTTCATGGCTCTTCCGGAGGCGGGAGCGGCGGATGCCCCTGCGACATCATCCCCTGCATCGCGCCCATCATCAACTCCTGCAGGGTGCCGTACTTCTGGAAATTTTTCGGCTCGTGAAACAACTCGGCCGGGGGCGCTTCGAGTTTGATCTTCTGGAACAACATCGTCATCGTCTGTTTCCCGGTGGTCATCTGCGTCTGGATCGGAAAATCCTTCAGGTCAATCGCCGACCAGACAAGCACCTCTTGTTTCTTCCCATCGTCGTCGGTGATGATCACCCGCTGTTTCGTGCAGGGGTGACCGTCCACGGTTTCCTGACCCAACGTCTCCCGCTCGATTTTCGGCGGCTTGTCCGCCAACGGCGCGCCAGTTGGCGCCGTCATGACGCAATACGCTTTGAGGCCGGGATAGACGATGAACGTCACCCGCTCGGCCGGCCGGCCGATGGCAATTGTCCGGTCCATCCCCAGGGATTTCATGTGCGCGACCGCTTCGGCCGGCATGTCAGAGGTCTTCATGCGGCCTATGTCCATCACGGACCGGACGTTGCCATCCCGCATCGCGTAATCCATCTCCATCGTGTGCAGTGATTTGCCGGCCGCATTGGCCACCGTCATCTGCGCCACGGCCGTGAACGCCAGATTCTTGCCAAACAATTTCCCGAGTTGTTCGCCAAAGTCGTCACGTTGCGGCGGGCCGAACCCTTGTGCCACCGCGCCGCTCACCCAACCCGCCGCCACCAACGCCGTCACCACAGCCAGCCGTATCTTGTTCATCGGTCATCCTCCAGTTGAGCGGTACGCTACAACGAAACCTCGCGCAGGTCGAGCCGGTTGTTGTACTGTCCCGCCCCATGATGAAAACAAACTTTCGCGCCGTGTTGTTCGACCTCGATGGCACGTTGGCCAATACGCTGGCCGACCTCGCCCACGCCGTCAACCACGCCCTCACCACGCTCGGCTGCGCGACGCACCCGCTCGACGCCTACCGGTGGATGGTCGGCGACGGCGCCCGCAACCTTTGCTCCCGCGCCCTGCCGGCTGACCGGCAAGACCTCGTGGACGACGCGCTCCGCCTGATGCGCGCGCATTACGACGCCCATTGTTTCGACGAAACCCGGCTCTATCCCGGCATCCCCGAGTTGGTGAGTGAACTCCACCGGCGCGGCCTCAAGCTGGCGGTGCTCTCGAACAAACCGGACGAGTTCACCAAGCGAATGATTGCCCGGTACTTTCCTGCAAACCACTTCGATGCCATCCACGGTCAACGCGCCGGTGTCCCGTTGAAACCAGACCCGACTGCCGCGCTCCAGATTGCCGGTGAGCTAAAGATACCGGCTGCCGAATGGCTCTATCTCGGCGACACCAATACCGACATGCGCACCGCCATCAACGCCGGCATGTATCCCGTCGGCGTCCTCTGGGGCTTCCGCCCGAAAGAAGAGTTGGAACAATCCGGCGCAAAAGCAATCGTGGCAACGCCGGGTGATGTGCTGAAGCTCTTGAGTTAATGGGGATGGCAATTCCTTGGAGTGCGGTCGCTTGAGACCGCCTTCGTTCCCGGCTCGACGTGTCAACGGCAAAGCGGCGTCAAGCCGCCGCACTCCCAAAATCCGCAGTTCGCAATCCGCAATTACTGCTGTCCTTCATACCACTGGATGGTTTCGCGGAGGCAGGTCTCGAATGGCGTCTGGGCGCGGAAACCGAACTGGCGTTCGGCGGCTCTTTCAGCTCACTGCTGGCCAGTCCTCTTTGAGTTTCAGCAGGTGGCGCATCTCCCCCTTGGCGGACAACTGACAGCGCTCGTGGTCGTCGAATTCCCAACGGCAACAGCCCACAATGCCGAACGCCGTTTCGATCTGCCGTTTGGTGATGCGCATGAACGGCTGGAGATCGTTGCCGTGATAGATGACATACTTTGCCCCGACCTTGGCCACACGGCCACGAGGGAAGGCGTACATCAGCAACTCCAAATCATCCTCCGTCAGATTTTGAGAACTGGTCTGCAACTTCGGTCGCCACTCATTGGCTACCAGAGCGGCAACACCCCAATGCCGCCAGTAGGAGGAGTGACTCATTTCACCTTCCTCATCGAGGCGACAAGCCATTACCCGCCAGCCGTCTGGGAACCGCACCACATAGTAGATGCCTCACTTGGTTCCCATGCCAACTGCTTCATCAGAAACTCAATGAGTTCTGCCTTCTTCTTTCTCGCCCTATCAATGCTCTTCGCCACAAAGCTTCCGGTCCCTTTGTCAAGGATTTGGCATTGGTTCTGGAGTTTTGACTGGTCGCGGAATGATCCTAGGAGGACTGCCAGAACCCGTATGTTGCTAGGCAACTCCTTCTTAACCACCTCCTCCAAGACGACCTTCTTGAAGCGGCGCTCGACGCTCTTGTCGGCTTGTTGTCGCCGTTTCTGGCCGGTTGGAGACTTAGTCGTATCCCTGAAAATATAAATCAAATAGCCGGCAGTCTTTGCTCGCTCCAATTTTTCCAAATCATTCTTGATATGGGTTAGCGCGTTTGTCGTTTTCTCTGTGCCAAGTTCAACGGCGAAGTCGGGAACTAAGTAGTCGTCCCCAATCTGGAGATTGGCATTGTCGATTTTCGCCGCGTCTTCGGGATCGAACACTACCACATCAATGCGACCCCTCTCTCCGTCTCCATACTCGCGATGGACGAGTCTGGTTTTGTAAACAGCCTTGCTATCCTTTGCCCGACGACGGGCAGTATCCACGTCAGTGTCCAGACCCTTTATCTGCCGGAGTCGCTCGACTAACATCTGTTGTATGTCAGCCTCAGAGAAGTGCAACATCGGTTCACGAGCAATGTCTGCACAGAGTTCGGCAATCGTTCTGTCAATCTGATGTTTGAGCTGATTCTTGCCGGTCATACCGATTCTCCTTTTTGTAGGCGTGTAACTCTATCAATGCCCGGTTGGTTATTCTCAATCACCCCTCCTGCCCAGTTGTCAGCGTATTGTAACAGGCGGGTCAACCGGGTCTCCTTGTGGGCAACGGACCCGTTTTCCACAATGTACTGGCCGTCGTGGTAGCGAACTGCCTGGGCCTCCTCGTCGCTCAGCGGGATGTGTTGCGCCAGCAGGAACAGGCTCCGGGTGGCGATGTCCATGTGGACGATGTCCGGATTTACCGTGTAGCGGATGCCCTGGTTCCGAACGTGCCACTCGCTCGTGTTGGGCAGGTAGTACGGCTTGCCGGGCACACCGACTTTGCCGAGGTCGTGGAACAAGCCGACGATGACGCAACTTTCCTCCGGCAAATCAGGGGCGAGCAGACTCCGGAGTTTCAGCAGTGTGTTGGCGACATTGACCGAGTGTTCAAGCAACCCGCTGGCGTGGGCGAGGTGGAACCGGGTGGAGGCCGGTGATGTCAGCCAAGCGGTGTCACGCCGCAGGAATTCATCCAGCTTTGTTACGGCTTCGCGCCGAGCCTCAACCCGACCAAGCAGTTTCTCGTAAGCCGCAAGTAAGGCGGGTGGCGTTTCCGCAGAGCGACGTGTTTTATTTCTGTTTTCGTTCATCATACCTTCATCTTTCTAATCTCAGCGGATAGTGCTCTTTAAGCGAAAATATGGCGAGTAATAAGGAACCATGATGAGCAAATGCAGATTCTGCGGCACAACTACGTTTGGCGGCGGTTGCATGAATAATATGTGCGTTGATTCCATTAACTTCTACAGGTAGTTGCTCGCGTTGTCATGCGGTTACCGGCTGAAATCCAACAGCCGTCGTGCGCTCTTGTCCGGCGTGGTTCTTGCGGCCCGAATTGAATTGGGCTGCCAATAGGGTGTGTGCCTCCTTGGCTGTTTCGGCGGTGACATCACCGGCTTGGCGGCTGATTCCGAGGATGGCGGTGGTGGTCCGCAGTTCGTTCAGGTAGGCGAAACTCCACCCGTCCGTGTGTTCCGCCAGCCAATTCAGACATTTGCCGTCCAGGTTCCCCAAGTTCTCCGCCAAGTACTTCAATCGTAAGGTGTAGTTCGGCAGAGGGAAATGCCAAACCCGGTCGAAGCGGCTGGGCCGATGCACCAAGGCTGGATCAATCTCGCCAGCATTGTTGGTCGTGCCAATAATCAGCAGGCCGTCCTTGCTGCCCACACCGTCGAGTTGTGCTAGTAGTGCTGCGCGGGTGATCTGCGACTGGGTAGTCAGGGAATCCATATCCTCCAAGATAACGAGTGCCGGCGCACCTTTGACCGCATGCGCAAACAGCCGGGCCACGTCATCCACGTCGGTCGTGCGGCGGATCGTCAGCATGAAGAACGACGGCTTGTACCGCTGATTAGACTGCCGGATTAAGTGCCGCAGCATCATCGTTTTTCCCGTCCCCGGCTCGCCCACAAACAGAAAACCCCTCCGGTGCCGGACCCGAAGTCGGGTGTAGACGGCCTTGTTCTCAAAGAAGGAATACACTTGCTGCTCAATGTCGTGTTGCAGTTCCGTCGGCAGGATGAGGCGCTCGTCATCCTCTGGCTGAAGAGCAATTGATGCCCCGCCATGAACTTCAATCAAGATCGTATCTTTCTCTTCCGGATAGAAGTGATGCTGGAGTGCTTCGGCAAAGCGGCGCAGCAGCGTGATATCCTGTGTCGAGGCAAAGTAAGTCCGCCCTACCTGTCCGCTGGAATCCAGGAACGAAAACAACAGGAACGGTGTAACATCCGGTCCCTGTACCTCAATCATTCCCGCCCAGCGATCTCCCTCCCGTCGCTTGTAATCCTCGCCATCCCAGTAATGCGGCGTGGGATACGAAGTGGTAATGCGTTTCCACGACCATTCCCCAATCGTGCCGCTGGTGGCGCAATCCTTGTCTACGATCTTCTGTAACACATAACGGCTTTTTGCCCAGCCCTGCCACCAGCAGGTCCAACGGGGGATCTGTGGAAACTCCCGATGCAGGAATTCCGTCGCTTCGATGCTGGTGAATCCGCGTCGTGGCAGTGGCTGGTTGTCGCTGAATTCCTCGATTGTTCGGCCTGCGTGCATATGGTTCTCCTGTGGTGTCGGGGTTCAATAAGGACGGTGTCGGCAGCTCTGACACTGGATGTGCAGAGGCGTCTCCCACACGCTTCTTTCCATAGCGTGCCGCCCCTGGCCGGTAAGAACTCGCAATTTGCCCATATATATAATACTCAGCCGGACGCCAAAACGCATCGGGAACCGGCCGGAAATATTTTCTCCAAGACAGATTTTTCTCTTGCAACAAGGCTACGTCTGTTGTGGAGGCTAACCTGCAGAAGGTTTTGCCGTTACTGGGTTGACTGCTGGCTCTCGTACCACCGGATCGTTTCGCGGAGGCCGGTCTCGAACGGGGTTTGGGCGCGGAAACCGAATTCGCGTTCGGCGCGGGTCACGTCGAGGCACCGGCGCGGTTGACCGTCCGGCTTGGTCGCGTCCCACCGGATTTCACCGGTAAAGCCGGTCAGCTTGGCGATGAGGGTGACGAGGTCGCGGATGGAAATCTCCATGCCGGAACCGAGGTTGACCGGCTCCGGTTTGTTGTACCGTTCGGCAGCGAGCAGGATGCCTTCGGCGGCGTCGGCGACGTAGAGAAACTCGCGGGTCGCGCTACCGGTGCCCCAGCATTCGATGAACTTGTCGCCCCGCTGCCGGGCGTCCACGCATTTCTTGATGAGGGCCGGGATGACGTGCGAGCTGGCGGGGTCGAAATTGTCGCGCGGGCCGTAGAGGTTGACCGGCAATAGGTAGATCGCATTCAGGCCGTATTCCTGCCGGTACGCCTGGCATTGGACAAGGAGAGCTTTTTTGGCGATGCCGTACGGCGCGTTGGTCTCCTCGGGGTAACCGTTCCAGAGGTCGTCTTCCTTGAACGGCACCGGGGTGAACTTCGGGTAGGCGCAGATCGTGCCGGCGACGACGAGCTTGCCGACGCCGCATTGCCGGGTTTGCTCGATCAACTCGATCCCCATGATGGCGTTGTCGTAGAAAAACTTGCCGGGATGCTCCCGGTTCGCGCCGATGCCACCAACGACCGCCGCGAGATGAATCACCAGCGTCGGCTTCGTCGCGGTGAACAGGTTGCGGAGCGCCTGCCGGTCGCGGAGATCACACTCCCGGCTTCGCGGCACCACAATCTGCCGGCACCCGCGGGTCCGCAGTCGCTCGACGACGAACGAGCCGAGGAAACCAGCCCCACCGGTGACGATGACGCGTTGGTCGCTCCAGAAGCTCATTGCGTCACGCGGGCAACTTTCCCGGCCAACTTGTCGTTCAACAGTTGCACGTCGGCGTCCACCATCAACTTCACGAGGTCGCGGAACTTTGTCTTTGGCTCCCAACCGAGTACCCGTTTCGCCTTGGACGGATCGCCGAGGAGAAGGTCCACCTCGGCCGGGCGGAGATACCGTTTGTCGAGCGCGACGTACTTTTGCCAGTCGAGACCAACGTAACCAAACGCTGCTTCACAGAACTCCCGGATCGAATGGGTCTCGCCGGTGGCGATGACGAAGTCGTCGGGCTGGTCCTGTTGGAGCATCAACCACATCGCTTCGACGTACTCCTTGGCGTAGCCCCAGTCGCGTTTGGCGTCGAGGTTGCCGAGGAACAGTTGATCTTGGAGGCCAGCTTTGATGTGGGCGACGGCGCGAGTGATTTTACGTGTCACAAACGTCTCCCCGCGCCGGGGCGATTCATGGTTGAACAGGATCCCGTTGCAGGCAAACAGGTCGTAGCTTTCCCGATAGTTCACCGTGGCCCAGTAGGCAAACACCTTGGCCACGCCGTACGGGCTGCGCGGATGGAACGGCGTCGTCTCCCGCTGCGGCACTTCGGCGACTTTGCCGAACATCTCGCTGGAGGAGGCCTGATAGAACCGGGGCCGCACCCCGGCTTCACGGATCGCTTCGAGGATGCGAATTGCACCGACGGCAGTGATGTCGGCGGTGTACTCCGGAATGTCGAAGCTGACGCGCACATGGCTCTGCGCGCCGAGGTGGTAAATCTCGTCAGGCTGCAAGTCGTGCAGCAGCTTCACCAGGTTGACCGAATCGCTCAAGTCGCCGTAGTGCAGGAACAGCCGGACGCCGTGGATGTGCGGGTCCTGGTAAAGATGGTCAATCCGCTCGGTGTTGAACGTGCTGGCTCGGCGGATGATGCCGTGGACTTCGTACCCTTTGGCGAGAAGCAACTCCGCCAAATACGAGCCGTCTTGGCCGGTAATCCCGGTGATCAGCGCTTTCTTCATTTTTTCCGGCGGAGTACCGCTGCCCGCGTCCGCAGCCGGAGGGCGTTCAACCGGATGAAGCCGGTCGCGTCGGTCTGATCGTATGCGCCTTTGTCGGCTTCCATCGTCGCCACATACGGATTGTAGAGCGACACCGGGGATTTGCGGCCGGCGGTGATGACGTTGCCTTTGTAAAGTTTCAACCGCACGGTGCCGGTGACGTTCTGCTGACTTTCGGTGACGAACGCCTGCAACGCTTCCCGTTCCGGCGCAAACCAGAATCCGTAGTACACCAGTTCCGCGTACCGGGGAATCAACGAGTCCCGGAGGTGCATCACTTCCCGGTCCATCGTGAGGGTTTCCATCTGCCGGTGGGCAAAGTGGAGAATTGTGCCGCCCGGCGTTTCATAGACGCCCCGGCTCTTCATGCCGACAAACCGGTTCTCGACCAGATCCACCCGGCCAATGCCGTGTTTGCCGCCGAGTTTGTTCAACGTCCGCATCACGTTGCCGGGCGAGAGTTTCTTGCCGTTCACCGCCACGCAGTTGCCGGCCACGAAATCCAACTCGACGTATTCCGGTTGGTCCGGCGCGTCTTCGGGCGCGACGCTGAGCTTGAACATGTCCTTCGGCGGCTCGACCCACGGGTCTTCGAGGATGCCGGACTCGTAGGAAATATGCAGGAGGTTCCGGTCCATCGAGTACGGTTTCTTGGCCGACGCCTCGACCTTGATCCCCTTCTCCGCGCAATAGGCCAGCATCTCCGCCCGGCCTTTGAACCGGTTGTGATATTCCGGCAACCGCCACGGGGCGATGATCTTCAACTCCGGGGCCAACGCCGCGTAGGTCAACTCGAACCGGCACTGGTCGTTGCCCTTCCCCGTCGCCCCGTGCGCGACCGTGTCGGCTTTTTCCTTCCGGGCAATCTCCACCTGGGCCTTCGCAATCAACGGCCGGGCAATCGAGGTGCCGAGGTAGTATTGGTTCTCGTAAATCGCCCCGGCCTGCACCATGGGGAAAATGAAATCCCGGGCAAACTCCTCCACCAAATCGAGCGCGTAAAACTTGCTCGCGCCGGTCGCCTGGGCCTTTTTGTCGAGGCCACGCAATTCCTCTTCCTGCCCGATGTCGGCGCAAAACGCGATGATTTCACACCGGTAAGTTTCCTTGAGCCAATGCAGGATGACCGACGTATCCAACCCGCCCGAATAAGCGACAACGATTTTCATGGAGCTAGTTTGTAGAGACTCACCGCGCCTGCGTCAATGCTGCAGTCGCTGCCCACACCGCTCCCGCGCGGCCACTGGCTTCCGGCAAATGTGCGCCAACCCGCCCGCCGGAACAACGCTACGCCACAGCATGATGAACGGCCAGTTCAGACTCGACTCCGCCCCCCGGACTGGTAGGCTCTGGCACGGAGGACGACAATGAACGCGATGGCCATAACGATTTGTCTCATGCTCGCCGCCACCAGCGGCTGGGCACAGCCAGCGCGCCCGACTCCGGTTTCCACCCACGCGCCCCGCCCGGAACTGCGGGTAACTGTCCACTTGACCGACGGCTCCCAACTCATCGGCCGGCTCAACATTCCCTTCGTCCACATCACGCGGCTGCACGTGCGGGCCGCCGATGGTGCGCGACGCTTGTTGACGCCGGACGACTGGGAGGCACTGCCCTTCCCGGTCACCTGCGACTGGCCGGGACCACAGGGCACCGTGTCCCGCATCGAGCCGGATGGCATTCGCTTGCTGGGCAGTCCGGTCCGCACCCGCGGCACCTGGTCGTTGCCGCTGGTATTCGAGTGCGAATTTGAGTTCGTGAAAGCGTTTCCGCGCAGCGGCGGAATCAATTTCCGATTCTTTCCGGCCGGAGCCGGCCGCGACGCGGAGCCGGACGATGCCTTGATGCTGTATCTCGAATGCGAACCTGACGGGCCGTCCTTGCGCGCCGTGCCGTCTCTGCTCCAGCACATGGGAACGAAGTACAACGAGGTGCGTCATTGGCGCGGCGCCACCCAACTGCGGCAACTCGGCAGGCCCAATCATCTGCGCCTGACGGTCGAAAAGAACCGGGTGCAGATCACCCTCAACGAGGAAACCCAGACCGTGGAAGGTTTCACGGCGGACTACCGCGACGTCCAGGTGCAAATCTGGCACTGGCAACCCACCACCCGCTGGGTTGTCCGGAACACGAGCATCTGTTGACCGAGATGAATCGCCGGTACCTTCCCTGGATCAGCCTGGCGGCGTTGCTGCTGGCCATGGCCGCGCTCATGGTCGGCCCGATGCGCGACGAAACCGCCACCGTGGATGAAACCACCTTCATGGGGGGCGGTTTCGCGTACTTTCAAACCGGCTCGTGCAAGATGGCCGAGGAGAATCCGCTGCTGGTGCAACTGTTGATCGCGGCGCCCATGCTGGGATTCGAGGTCCAGCTCTCGGAGGAAGCCCGCGCCATCATGGAGCAACGCGCTTTTTCACCAGTCGGCTGGCCGTGGCGCGGACCGGCGCAACCGCTCCACCAACTCTTCCACTCCCTGCCCAACTATTACCATTACGGATTAGCGGAGGCGCAGCATTTTGGCCGGATTCTGGTTTATGACAAACGGAATGAGGCGGAACGAATGCTGTTTCGGTCGCGCTGCGTCATGGCGCTGTTCACGTTGGCTACCGGCGGACTGATTTTTTGGTGGACCCGACAACGAGCCGGCAATGACTGGGCCGGGGTCTTGGCGGCGGGCTTGTGGTGTTTCAACCCGGTCGCGTTGGCCTACGGTCATCTCGCCATCACCGAACCCGGTATCGCGTTCGCTTACCCGCTGGCGGTGTGGTGGCTGGTGCGGACGGTTGAGCAGCCGGCGACGTGGCGCGTGATCGTGCTGGGTGCACTGGCCGGGTTCGCGATGCAGATGAAGTTCCTCGCGTTGATTCTGGGGCCGACCTTCCTCGTGTTGCTCGCGCTCAAATGTGGACGCGACGGATCATGGGCACAACCGAAACAGATTTTGAAGTGGGTGGCCTTGTTCGTCGCGGGAGCGTGGGGCATCACGTTGCTGGTCTATTTTCCCCACATCGCGCCGCCGCCGCCCCTGCCGGCGGAACAAGCGGCCCTATTGAAGGTTCCCGGCTGGTTCCAAGCATTTCGTCCGGTGCTCATGCCGGGCGAGTTTTTCAAGGCGGTCGCGTTGAAGCTGCTGCATTCACAAGCCGGGCAGGATGCATTTCTGTGCGGCGCATGGCGGAAGATGGGCTGGTGGTATTACTACCCGCTGGCTTTGTGGTTCAAAACGCCGGTGCCGGTGCTGGGCATGACACTGGCCGGCATGGTTGCCGCGTTGCTGGACCGTCGCAACATTGGGTCGAGCCTGGCGCACTTGGCGCCCTGGATTGCGGCGGCGCTGTTCGTGTTGGCTTCTTTGCCGAGCACCATCAATATCGGGGTGCGCCACATGTTGCCGGTGTATCCGCTGCTGGCGGTTGGCGGGGTGGTTGCCCTCTGGAACGCCGGCCGGAAATGGCAGGTCGGGGCGTGGGTGTTGTGCGGTTGGCTGGCTGTCGTGGCAGGGATGGCCTACCCGGATTTCATTCCGTACACGAATGAATTCGGCGGCGGGACGGCCAACGGCTACCGGGTATTGATTGATTCCAACTACGACTGGGGCCAGGACGGCAAACGGCTCAAGCGCTGGATGCAGGACAACGGCGTGACGCACATCTATCTGGATTTCTTCGGCACCCAGACCGCGATTGAGTGGCATCAAATTCCCAACACGCGGGTCAACGCCGCGCAGGCCCGGCAACTGCGCGCCGGCTGGCTGGTCGTCTCGGTCTCGCAGTTGATGCGTCCGGAATGGGACTGGTGGCGGCAAGCGCGCCCGATGCCCGACGCCCGGATTGGGTACACATTGTTCGCCTACCGGCTGCCGTAGCCGCGCCGGCGAAAGACAAACACATTTTTCTCGTGGAAGACCAGTTCGTAGTCCGGGTTGTTGGCAAAGGCCAGCACGGTTTCGCGTTTCAGCGGCGGATAATAGCCGGGATAGTTGCCGTCGAAGTACGCCCAGTCATACTCAAACATCTTGGCCGGATCGTCGTTGAGCCGGTCGTGCGTGGTGAACTTCAAGCGGTTGGAGAAATGCCCCACCATCAGTTGCGGCCCGACCAGCACCGGGGCGCCGGGCGGGATGAGATCGCGCGCGCGTTTCTGGGCATCGTACCACGGCGCCGGCTGATACTGCCGCGGCGAAAACCAGAACGGCCAGTGGCTCACCGCAAAAACCGCCAGCAGCACCGGCGCGACGGGCACCAGCCGCACGCCGGTCACCCGACGCGCCAGCCATCGTTCGACGCGCGGGATGGCAAACACCGCCGCCAGGACCAAGAACCCGCCTGTATAAACATTGTAATGCCAAACCGGCACCTTCATGCCGGTATTGCCGGCAATCAGATTGACGCCGAGATCCGGCAGGGCGAAGAGGACCTCCGGCGCGAAGAATGGCAACACCCACAGCGCGGGCTGGAGCAGCTGCAGCAGGTACGGACCATTGGCGGGCTGGAACAATGCATCGAACAGCTTCGGCGACAGCAGCGACGCGAACACTTCCGGCCATGTCTTGCCGAGGTTGGAGAGGTAACCGAGCGCTTCGTATTCCCAACCGCGCTGGAAGTACGGGCCGATGATTTTGAACGACAAAATCAGCGCGGCAACCGAAATGCCCAGCACACTGAGCCACCATTTCTTGGGCCGGCGGTGCCAGAGGGCATACGGCACGAACATCAACAAGGTGAGCGGGGTATTCTCTTTTCCCAGCGCGGCCAACACCGCAAAGACCAGAAACCACCGGTAGTTTTCGACGTGATAGAAATAGAAACAGGCCAACAACAACGGCAACACCCACTGGCTGGTATGCAGTTGATTGACGTTCTGCGAGACGATGCTCGGGAACATGATCAACGCCACCGCGCAGGCCACCGCGCTCCAGTCGTCGTTCAGGACGCGGCGCGCGATGAAAAACATCGGCACCGCCGAGGCCGCGATGCAGACCGTCTGCACAAAGAACAACGTCCGCGGATCCGGCAACAGCGCGTACAACGGCCAGAAGAACAACAACAGGATTTCCTGGTGCATGGCGAAGTAGGAACGATCAATGCCGAAGTGCCAGAAGAATTTCCCGTGCAACGACGACCAGAACACGTGGTTGACCGCCGCCACGTCGCCCATTTCGCCCGTCGAGTACTCGAACTTCCGGCACGCCAGCCAGAAGAACAACAGCACATAGCCCACGAGGATACCGGCCAAAATCCGGGCGGGTCTCGTCTGGGGCAGCCAGCGCATCATTCCCCTCCCACGCGCGGTTTGATCTTCCAGTCGCTTTCGCCCCCCAAACGTTGGAAGACAAACACGTTGTTCTCCGCAAAGACCATTCGATACTCGGGATTCTTGTAGAAAGAATCAAAGAACTCCTGAGTAATCAGCGGTGGATATTGGCGTTCGTTCGCATCCAGGATCACATATTCAAACTGTCGGGCATAGGCCGGATTCTGACGAAAATAATTGAGTTGATCGTAGTGGGCGCGACTGGTGATGTGGCCTTGAATCCGAACGGGGACAATGAGGGACTTATCGGGAGGCACGGCACGCATGGCCCGCACCAAACTCTCGTGATGAGGCAGCCGCTGATACTGGTGCGGGAAAAACCAAAGAAACCAGTGGGCGATGGAAAGCAGGAGAATTGCGGTCGCGCCGCTGCGGACCTGGTTTTGTCCGAATCGCGGCGCATACCGGCCCACCGCGTAGATTGTCCCGACAAAAATAAAGCAGCCGGTGATCACATTGTAGTGCCAGTTGATCACTTTCAGCGCCGTGTTGTCCGACAGCAGATTGATCGCAAGGTCGGGCAACGCCATCAGGCTGGCCGGGCTGAGAAACGGCAACACCCAACCCAGTGGCTGAATCAGAAAGACAAAATACGTCAGGTTTTCCTGACTCGTGAGATGTCCCAGCACCCGTCCCGGATCGGTCAGCGCCGTCCACACGATGGCGGTCGGCGTGTTGCCGAGGTATTTGAACATGCGCATCGCATGCCACTGGGCACCCTGTTGGAAATGCGGCAGGATGACATAGAGCGCCAACAGAAAATACGGAATCGCCATCGCGGGCGGCCCCACAATCCATTTCCATGCGCGGCGTTGAATCAGCGCATACACCCCAAACATCGCGATCGCCAACGGCACATTCTCGCGTCCCAAACATGAGATCCCGGCAAACAGCATGAACGGTCCGAAACGCTCCATCTGGTAGAAGTAGAACGCAAAGAGCAGGAACACCGCGATGAACGAGGGCTCTTCGATTTGATTGACGTTCTGCGAGACGATGGGCGGCAGCAGAATGAAGGCAGCAGCCAAAATCAATGCTGCGGTGTGATCCTGCACCACCCGCCGGGCGATCAAATACACCGGCCACGCACAAATCCCCAGGAACAACGTTTGCAGAAAAATCAACGTCGGCACGCCCGGTATCAGCCAGTACGCGGGAATCAGCAGCGCCCAGAGAAAGGCCGTGTGCACCGCCAGATTGCTGCCGCCGGTGGCGGAGGCATAAAAGAAATCGCCGCGCACCGTGTGCCAAAACATGTTGTTGAAATAACCGAAGTCGCTGGTGTCGTTGCCGAACACCGCCCAGCGCCGATGCGCCAACAGAAAGAACAGCACCACATACACGCCAATCAAAATGACGAGCGGCTTCGCAGAGTCCGGCAGCCGGCGTCGCATCGCAGGCGTCATCCGAACCGGTACCTCAGAATGAGCCGAATCATGTTGGTGCCGGTGCGCCACGCGCCCTTGAAACTGCCGGTAATTTTCGATTTGCCAATGCGGCCCCGGTAATTGACCGGAATCTCAATCAGTCGCAGCCCCTCTTTCAAAGCCAGAATCACCATCTCCGGCAGGAAATGCGACGCCGTGACCGTCAATTGGCCGTTCAGCTTTTGGGCCGCTTCCCGGCGAATCAACCGCAGCGTGCAGCCGCAGTCCGACAACGATGGCGCGTTGAACAACAACTGGAGCAGTTTCGCCACAATGATATTGCCGAAGCGCAAAAACCAACCCATGTTTGCCTGCGCCCAGATGAGTTCCCGGGTTGTGCGCGTGCCGCACACCATGTCAAAATCCTCAGCATACGCGAGCAGCTTGATCACATCGCGTCCCACAAACGTGCCGTCCGGCTCGGCCAAAATAATCAGCTCGCCCTGCGCCTCGCGCAAGCCGCGTTGCAACGCCGCGCCGTAGCCCTGCCGGGTTTCCAGCACCACCCGCGCGCCGGCCGTCCGGGCACATTCGGCGGTGCGATCTCTGGAGTTGTTGTCCACCACCAAGACTTCATCCACAACGTCCGGCACCAGAAAATCCTTCACCGCCGCCGCAATGTTTGGCTCTTCATTGTAGGCAGGGAAAACCACGCTGACCGTTTTGCCATGCCACATAACCGTTCACACTCCCGGCTTGCGCGCGACGACGAACATCTGCCCGGCAAACGGCTTGATGGGACTGCGCAGATACAGCCACACCAGGGGGGGCGCCGCCGGCAACCGCGATTGCATCGAGAACGGCAGAAAACGCGGGCGCACCCGCACCGGTTCCAAACCGGCCGCGGTCAACACATCACACAAACTCCGGTCGGTATAAATCATCACGTGCGTGTAGTCGTCAAAATACTCGCGGTAGCAGTACCGGAAGTTGGGTTGCAGGACGAGCAGTTTCCCGCCCGGCCTGAGCACGCGCCGCACTTCCGCCAGCGTACGTTCAAGGTCTGGCAGGGGTAAATGCTCGAACAAATTGCTGGCAAACACGATGTCGAATGAATGGTCACCGGCAAACCCCAATTGCGTGCACGAACCCACGTGCGTTTCCACCCCGGGACCGGCCGTTGTCCGGACCTGCTCGGCGATGTCCACCGCCACCTTGCGCGCCGCCTGGATCTGGTTGATGAAATCGCCGTAACCGGCGCCGAGTTCCAGCACGTGCGCGCCGGCCGGTATCTCGCGTTGCAGCCACCTGCAAATAACTCTCCACACCGCCGCCCGACGCGGATCAGGTTGGTAGCGCGTCTGATAATAGCGCGCCGCGTCGTTCATGCCCCCGGTTCCCGCCAGCTCGGCGGCAGATTCTTTTCGATGTCGAGCGCGCCGAAACTTTGACTCCGCCGCGCCCCCACTTTCCGCACCCACGCGGCCATTCGCGACAAACCTTGCTCCAGCGTGTATTGCGGCCGGTAATCGAACACCCGCGCCACCTTGTCGTGCGTGGCATAGGCGTGCTGCACTTCGTTACGGGCCGGCAAGTATTGCGGCCGGAAGTCCACACCCATTGCCCGGCAAATCTCGCGCGCCAATTCGTTGACGCTGTAGGGCTGATCCGCCCCGACATTGAAAATTTCGTTGTACGCGGCCGGCACCTCGACCGACCGCGCAATGATGGGCGCGACATCGCCGATATAGCTGAATGCCCGGGTCTGCTCGCCGTCCCCAAAGACCGGCAGCGGTTTGCCTTGGAGGATGTTGTTCATGTAAATGCCGACGACGTTGCGGTAGCGGTCGCCGATGTTTTGCCGTTCGCCATAGACGTTGTGCGGACGGAAGATGATGTAGTTCAGCCCGAACAGTTCGTGCGCCGCCCGCAAATCCAATTCCACCGCGTACTTCGAGATGCCGTAGGGGTCTTCGGGCTGCGGCGTCAACTCCTCGGTCATCGGCAACTGATTCCGGCCATACACCGCGATCGAGGAGGTGAAGACGAAACACTTCACCTCGTGGTTCACCGCCGCATTGATCAGATTCACACTGCCGATCAGGTTGTTCTCGTAGTTGAACCGCCGGATGAAATGGCTGAGGCCCTCGGCCGCATAGGCCGCCAGATGAAAAACGTAATCGAATCGGTGCTCGGCAAACAACCGACCAACCCACCCGACATCCGTGACGCTGCCAGTGACGAATTGCGCCCGCGCATCCACATTGTCGCGAAACCCGCCGGACAGATCATCCAGGGCCACGACCCGGTGTCCGCGGTTGAGCAATTCGTCCACCACATGAGACCCGATAAAGCCGGCGGCCCCGGTGACCAATGATGTCTTGGATTCCGTCATACTGGTGGTGACGATATCAAAAGCACAGCGGGGTTCAGCAACAAAAATAACCTCAGTCGCCCTCCCATCGCGCCACTGCCACAAATTGATAACCAAACATTCGCTTCCAAAACCTGGCCAAGCCGGCATTGATTGCGTGGAGCAAGCGCAAAAGCCAACCGTGGTACTGCACCGGCACAATCAACGGGAGCGGGACAGGGGTAGCGGAGAGGTGCTCGATGCGAAGGCCGCTTTCCTGGAGCAATCGGCGGAAACTGGTCAGCGTGAAGAAGCGGAGGTGGGTTCGATCCAAAATGCCCCGGTCCATGTACTCAAACCGGCCGCAGAAGACATTCAGCCGGACGAAAAGGTGCACGAAGTTCGGGATTGAGACGATGACCGTGCCGCCGGGACGCAAGGCGCGATTGAGGGTCGTGAGGACAGCCAGTGGATCTTTCAGGTGCTCCAAGACGTCGCCATAGACAATCACATCATAGGGGCCGGGCAGCTCGGGCAGTGTTTTCTCCAAATCGGCCACGATCATGTGGCGGCATCTGGGCCGGGCCAACTCAACCCATTCAGGATTGTTTTCGATACAGGTCACTTCGAAGCCGGCGGCTTGGAATTGCTCCGCCAACACCCCTTGAGCAGAGCCGACGTCCAGCAGTTTCCGGCCGTTGCCGCTGCCGGCATAGGCGAGAATGCGGGCGTGGCTGGAGTAGGGATCGTCAATCTTCGGCCGGTAAGTGAGTGTCGCTGCCACGGGTGACGGTGCGAAGGGCGGCTAAAACTTGTACTTCCCTGTCAGGTACTTGAACATGATGCCCAACACGGTGAAGCCATACGTGATCGGGTTGAGATGCGATTTCTCATCGCCATAGTGAGTGGGAATGGGGATTTCCCTGATGCGCATTCCTTTTTTCGCGGCGACAAACAGCATTTCGCCGTCGAAATGAAAAGTGTCGCTGAGCTTCTGGTAAGGCACTGTTTCCAAGAGTCGCCGGTTGTACAACATATAGCCACTGTGGTACTCGCCCATTTTCATGCCGTACACCAGATTTTCCAAGCCAGTCAAAAAAACATTTCCAAGCCAGCGATGAATGGGCATGCCACCTTTTAATGCATCCAGCCGCCGCATCATGCGGGAGCCCTGCACCAGGTCGGCCTCGCCGGCTTCGAGCGGGGCGAGCAGTTGCGGGAGCAGTTCCGGCGCGTATTGGCCATCGGCATGTAGCAGCGCCACGATGTCCGCGCCTTCGTCCAAGGCAATCTTGAAACCGGTTTTTTGCGCCTGGGCGTAGCCGCGGTTGCGATCTTGATTGATGAGTCGGACATCGGATCGCCCCCGCATGATCTCGCGCACCACTTGTTCTGTGGCATCGGCACTGCCATCGTTGACAACCAGATAGGCAATATCTTTTTCAGCCAAGGCAGGGGCAGGCGGTCAAACACGTTCTTGATCGTTAGTGCCGCTTGATAAGCGGGAATCACGACGTAGATTTTCTTGCGGTCATTCAATATCAGCACCAAGCAGCGCAAACCACGAGTCACCAACTTTCATCATAGGTTGAAATGATTGTCCATGATGCAGCCATATGCAAACCCATTTTTCTTCCTATTTCTGCTTGCGCGGCCAGTCGCCGCCCGATAGCCACTCGCCTTCGTGAAACCGGCTCCCGCATCACCGCCGCCCAATCAGCCAGCCACGGAGCTTGCGTAGGGACGTTCCGACTGGCTCTTGCTGGCCGGGCTCCTGATTTTCGGATTCTTCTGGCTGCGAACCACCCCGGAGTTCGCCGCAAATCTGCCGCAGGATGCCGCCGACAACTGTATTCCCGCACTCCGTGGCATCGGCACTGCCATCGTTGACAACCAGATAGGCAATGTCTTTTTCAGCCAAGGCAGGGGGCAGGCGGTCAAACACGCTCTTGATCGTTAGTGCCGCTTGATAAGCGGGAATCACGACGTAGATTTTCTTGCGGTCATTCATTATCAGCACCAAGCAGCGCAAACCACGAGTCACCAACTTTCATCATGGGTTGAAATGATTGTCCATGATGCAGCCATATGCAAACCCATTTTTCTTCCTATTTCTGCTTGCGCGGCCAGTCGCCGCCCGATAGCCTCTCGCCTTCGTGAAACCGGCTCCCGCATCACCGCCGCCCAATCAGCCAGCCACGGAGCTTGCGTGGGGACGTTCCGACTGGCTCTTGCTGGCCGGGCTCCTGATTTTCGGATTCTTCTGGCTGCGAACCACCCCGGAGTTCGCCGCAAATCTGCCGCAGGATGCCGCCGACAACTGTATTCCCGCAGTTACGTTCCTCGAACGCGGTCATCTGGGCACGATCATCTTCGGGCAACTGCAACCGACCGGCCGCACCATTGGCGTACCGTTGTTGCTCATCCCAGTCTATGCGGTCTTCGGCCACTTCATCGGCAATGGAATCTACATGATCCTCGTGTTTGCGCTTGGTACTGTGGCACTCGTGTATTTGATCGGGCGCGAGATCGGGAGGCGGTTGGCTGGCACACTGGCGGCGATCTTTCTGCTCGCGCATCACGGCTTCCGCCTTTACTCGCAGAAGATCATGAGCGAGGTGCCGAACTTGTTTTTCGTAACGCTGGTGCTTGCTCTGGTCTTGATGGCGCATCGCCGACCTCAACGTCTCTGGCTTTCCCTTCTACTGGGGATCGCCCTCGGCTGGGCGGTGATTGTGCGCTCGGAGAATACGCTGCTTGTTTTGCCGCTCGGTGCACTCTGGTTGACTGGCCTGCTGAAGGCACATTGGAAACACATCCTGGTCATTGCGGCTTGCGCCGCGCCGATGCTCGTTTTGCAGTTGGCATACAATCACAGCTACTACGGCAGCGTCTGGCGCAACGCGTATCAATGGATCGGCTGGTTTCAGGAGCCTTCCTTCGCGCTGCACAACGCCACTGCGCGCGGTTATTGGACGACCACCCGTCATTACCCGCCAGAGTTTGCCAATCGGATGGACGGCAATCTTGTGCATGTTATCAAGACGATGCTGAGCCAGGCGGATCATTCCTTGCCGTTCAGTCATCCTTCGATTTGGACCGGACGGCCGCGCGCGCTGTATCAAACGCTGCTGGTATTGCGCTTCGCGTTCTGTGTGGCCGGCGTGGTTTGGTGTTTCTACTGGTGGCGGCAACGGACCGAGGTGAAGACATTCGCGATTTGTTTTCTGATCATCGCGGCAACAACGGCCGTCTTTTACACGTTTTTTTCGTGGCAAGAAGAACGCTACTTGATGCGGGTCATCAGCCTGATGTGCATCCTCAACGGCCTGGGAGTTGTCGCCGTCATCGAGCTGGTTCGGCAGCGCTGGCCGGCATTGGACACGCCGCTCACCGTCTCGGTAGCCGGCCTTGTCGGCGGGTTGGTCGCCCTGCTTGCATTCATCAGTCGCTCCGGCCTCGCCTATGCCGGTGACGACAATCTCAATCTCTACCGCGCGATGACAACAGCGGCAAGCCAAATGGAATCCAACGCCGTCGTTGTGTCAAACTGGGACCCGTGGCGAATTGACATCCTAATCACGCGCGGCACCGACCGGCAGCTCATCCCCACAGCGAAAGACCGCGACATCATCCGCTATCCAGCCTCCCACCCAAACGGCATCTCGTTGGCGCCGTTTACCGCGGCCGAGTCACCGGAAAAACTCGCGGACTTGATGATGCGCCAAGGACGCTCGGCATACTTGCTCCTGCGCGATCCATTCGACTTTCGTCCGCCGCCCCCGGAAGTGCAGGTTCTCAGCGAACATTGGGACTTGCATCCCCTGCTCTCCTTCTCTACGCCGCAGGGTCAACTCATCGGCCACTACTTGTACCGGCTCCAGCCGAAACTGACGATTAAGCCGTAAACTCACTCTGCGCGCCGGAATCGACATTCTCGCGAAACCCACCCGACAAATCATCCAGCGCCACCACTGGATGGCCGAGTTTCAACACTTCGTCCACCACATGAGACCCGATGAATCCGGCAGCCCCAGTCACCAACGCCTTTACACTTGGAGTATCACTGATCACGTGGGAGTCGGAGTAGTAAATAGGCGGGACTTGATCAACCCCATCCGGTGCAACCGAAACTTGATCGAGGCCAACAAAGCCCCGACGCTGTACTTGATCGTTCCCCACAGAGGACAGGAAGACGCTTCCTTGTAGTACCGCGAAAAAGCCGGTATTTCCTCCACGCCAAAACCGAAATAGATCGACTGCGCAATGATCTCGAAGCTGAACAGATAGTCATCAGAATTGTTCCAGTACGGCACCCCGCGCACCATGTCCGCCCGGTACACCCGATAGCCGGTATGAAACTCCGCCAGCCTTTGGCCCAATAATACATTGTTGAGGAAAGTCAGGCACCGGTTGCCGAGGAACTTCCACAGCGGCATGTTGCCCTCCAACGCGCGCTTGGCCGGGATGAACCGCGAGCCGAGCACCAACCCCACCCCGGTTTCCTTTGCCTTGGCAATCAAATCGGGAATCAATTCCGTGTTGTATTGGCCGTCCGGATGCAGTTCCACGATGAAATCCGCGCCTTCGGCCAGCGCCGTCTTCAGACAGGTCTTGAGACTGCCGCCATACCCGCGATCCGACGGATGCCGCACCACCTTGATGCCCAGTTCCTCCGCAATCTTGACGGTCTCGTCCTTGCTCTTGTTGTCCACCAAAATCACTTCATCGGCGCACCCTGGCGGGATGGCGTGATACGTGGCCGCCAGCGTCTTGGCCGAATTGCGGGCCGGCATGATGATGACAATTTTGGGTTGCGCGCCCATGGGTTCCTCTAATGTGGGAGAGAATACGCAGCCATACCCGGAATGTAAAGATTGCAGAACACCGAGCGGAACATTTGACGCTCCTCCCCTGCCTGTGCTATCTCAAACCCAACATGAAGGCAGTCATTCTCTGCGGCGGGCTGGGCACGCGGTTGGCCGAGGAAACCGAACTGAAACCCAAGCCCATGGTCGAGGTTGGCGGACGTCCCATCCTTTGGCACATCCTCAAACTTTACGCCCATCACGGCATTCGCGAGTTCGCGCTCGCGCTCGGCTACAAAGGCGATTGCATCAAACGCTACTTCCTTGAATCCTACCACCTCGAAAGCAATCTCACCATCCACCTCGGCAAGGGCAAGGTGGACGCCCATGATCAGGAGCGCGAGGATTGGATCGTCCACCTCGTGGATACCGGCACTCAGACCCAAACCGGCGGCCGCGTCAAACGCCTCGCTCACCTGCTCGACAACGAAACGTTCATGCTCACCTACGGCGACGGCGTCAGCAACGTCAACCTGCAGAAGCTCCTCGCCTTCCACCGTGCCCATGGCAAACTCGCCACTGTCACCGCCGTCCGTCCGCCCGCCCGGTTCGGCGGTTTGGTGTTCGATGGCGATTACGTCAAAGAGTTCACCGAAAAACCGCAGATCGGCGAAGGCTGGATCAATGGCGGCTTCTTCGTTTTCGAACCACAGGCGCTCGATTATATCGCCGGCGATGCCACGGTCCTCGAACGCGAACCGCTCGAACAACTCGCCCGCAACCGTCAATTGCTCGCCTACCGGCATGATGATTTCTGGCAGTGCATGGACACGCTCCGCGACCAGCGCCTGCTCGAATCGCTCTGGCAATCCGGCCAAGCGCCGTGGAAAGTTTGGGAGGACTCATGAGGAATCAATTCTGGCTCGATCGTCCCACCTTGGTGACCGGCGCCACGGGCCTCGTCGGCAGTTGGCTCGTTCGCCGCCTCACCCAGGCCCGCGCCGACGTCGTCTGTCTTGTCCGCGACTGGGTACCGCAAAGCGAATTCGTGCGCACCGGCTTGGACCGGCAGGTCAAAACCGTCCACGGCGACGTCCGCGACCAGGCGTTGCTCGAACGCATCCTGGGCGAATACGAAATCGACACCGTTTTCCATCTCGCCGCACAAACAATCGTCCCCATCGCCAATCGCAATCCCGTATCCACTTTTGAAAGCAACATCGCAGGCTCTTGGGCGTTGCTCGAAGCCGCCCGCCGCAGCCCGCTCGTCAAACAAATTATCCTTGCCTCCTCCGACAAAGCCTACGGCAATCAAGAGAACTTGCCCTACCACGAAGACACTCCACTCCAAGGCCGGCATCCTTACGATGTCAGCAAGTCCTGCTCTGATCTCATTGCCCAAGCCTACGCCGCGACGTATGGCTTACCGGTCGCCATCACCCGCTGCGGCAATTTCTTCGGCGGCGGCGATCTCAACTGGAACCGCATCATCCCCGGCACCATCCGATCAATCATCCGCGGCCAGAAACCCATTATTCGTTCCGATGGCCAGTACATTCGCGACTATTTCTACGTCGAGGACGGTGCTGCTGCCTATATGTTGTTGGCCGAACAACTTGCCGCCCGGCCCGCGCTCAGAGGCCAGGCGTTCAACTTCTCAAACGAATCGCCACTCTCCGTACTCGATCTTGTCCGGCTCATCCTCACGTTGATGAAATCTGATCTGCAGCCGGACATCCGCAACGAGCCAATCTCCGAAATCCGCAAGCAGTACCTCAACGCCGCCCGCGCGCGCGCCACCCTGGGCTGGAAACCGCTCTTCACGGTTGAGGAAGGCCTCCAGCGCACCATCGCCTGGTACACTGATTTCCTTCGCGAACACTGATGAGCGCGTCCTCCATTGTTTGCCGCGCCTGCGGCCAACGCCAGCTCCGACCCGTCCTTTCCCTCGGCAACCAACCGCTGGCCAACGCGCTGTTGACCGCCGACCAACTCCACCAACCCGAACCGAAGTTCCCCCTCGATGTCGTCTTCTGCCCGGCCTGTTCGCTCGTGCAAATCACCGAGACCGTTCCGCCGGAAATGCTCTTCCGCGATTACCTCTATTTCTCCTCGTTCTCCGAAACTGTGCTCGCCAACGCCCGCGCGATGGTCGCCGACCTGCTCGCCACCCGCCCGCTCGGTCGCAACAGCCTCGTCGTCGAAATCGCCAGCAACGACGGCTATCTCCTCCAATACTTCCAACAAGCCGGCATCCCCGTCCTCGGCATCGAACCGGCCACCAACATCGCCAACGTGGCTGTCGAAAAGGGCATCCCCACCCTCAACGAATTCTTCACCGCCGACCTGGCCGGCCAACTCGCCGCCGAAGGCAAACAGGCCGACATCATCCTCGGCAACAACGTCCTCGCCCACGTCGCCGACCTGACCGGCTTCGTCAGCGGCGTCGCCCGGTTGCTCAAGCCCACCGGCATCGCCCAATTCGAATTTCCCTACGTCAAGGACCTGATTGACCACTGCGAGTTCGACACCATCTACCACGAACATCTCTGTTACTACTCCCTGACCGCCCTCGACCGGCTCTTCCGCCGCCACGGTCTCCACGCCGTCCGCGTCCAACGCACCTCCATCCACGGCGGCTCGCTGCGCGTGCAATTCGCATTCCCGGCAGTCGCGCCCGATGCCAGCGTGACCGGGCTTCTGGCCGAGGAAGCGGCGTGGGGTGTGGACGATTTTGCGTTCTACGCGCAGTTCGCCGACCGGGTTCACCAACTGGGGCGCGACCTGAAATCGCTGCTGGCCGGCTTGAAACAACAAGGCAAGTGCATCGCCGCCTATGGCGCCGCCGCCAAAGGCAGCACGCTGATCAACTTTTTCCAAATCGGCACCGCGACGCTCGACTTTGTCGTGGACCGCAACACGCACAAACAGGGCCGCTACATGCCCGGGATGCACATCCCGATCCTGCCGCCCGAAGAATTGCTGCGCCGCCAGCCCGATTACGCGCTGTTGTTGACGTGGAACTTCGCCGACGAAATTCTCCGTCAACAGGCTGAGTACCGGCAACGCGGCGGCAAGTTTATCATTCCGGTACCCCACCCGATCATCCGATGAAGTTTCATCCCACAACCTTGCCGGGCGTCTGGCGCATCGAACTCGAACCGCGCGGCGACGAACGCGGTTATCTCGCGCGCACCTACTGCGAACGCGAGTTTGCCGCCCACGGTCTGAACACCCGCTGGCCGCAATGCAACACCACCCGCACCCGGCACAAGGGCACGATTCGCGGGCTGCATTACCAAATCGAGCCGCACCCGGAAATCAAACTCGTCCGCTGCACCGCCGGTCGGATTTGGGATGTCGTGGTCAACGTCGCCACCCTGCAATGGGAGGCGTTCGCGCTGGACGGCGATTCGCCCTTTCAACTCTACGTCCCTGCCGGCTACGCCCACGGGTTCCAGTGCCTGACCGACAACTGCGACCTGCATTACCAGATGTCCGACTTCTACGTCCCCGAATTGCAGCGCGGCATCCGCTGGAACGACCCCAAACTCGGCATCCCGTGGCCGATTCCCTCGCCGACGCTCTCCGAGCGCGACCGGCAACATCCGTTGCTATGAAAATCCTGCTCACCGGCGCCACCGGCTTCATCGGCTCCCATGTCCGCGACGCCCTGACCGGCCACGAGGTCGTCTGTCTCGGCCGCGACCTGCTCGACCCCGGCTACCGCTTCCCCACCGACACCTTCGATGTCTGCCTGCATCTGGCGTGGTATGTCGAACCCGGCAAGTATCTCGATTCGCCCCTCAATCACGAATGGGTTGCCGCCAGCCTCCGTCTTGCCCGCGCCATCCGTTGCCGCCGCTTCGCCGTGACCGGCACCTGCTTCGAATACACCATGACCGACCGGCCGCTCGCGGAAACCAGCCCGGCTGAACCGACCACGCTGTACGCCCAATCGAAACTCGCCTTGCTCCGGCACCTTCAGGCAATGGACCTGGAACTGACCTGGCTGCGCATCTTTTACCAGTACGGCCCGCGCGAAGACCCGCGCCGCCTCGTCCCCTCCATCATCCGTTCCCTGCGGCGCGGCGAACCGGTGGCGCTCACGCCCGGCGAACAGATCCGCGATTTTCTGCACGTGGCCGATGTGGCCTCGGCCATCGTCGCCGCGCTGAACCTGACCGGCATCGTCAACATCGGCAGCGGCACCGGTGTCACCGTGCGGCACATCGCCGAAACCATCGGCGACCTCACCGGCCGCCGCGACCTGATCCGGCTCGGCGCCAAACCGTACGCCCCCGGCGACCCGATGCACGTCGTGGCCGAGACCACAAAACTCCGCTCGACCGGCTGGCAACCGCGGTACGATCTGCGCGCCGGTCTGGCGCAGACCATTGATTGGTGGAGGCGCCAACCGTGAACCCGAAATGCCTCCTCTGCGATTCGCCGAAGACCGGTCACTTTCTCGATTCCCGCGATCACGTCACCGGCGAGACGTTCGGCCTCCAGAAATGTGACGACTGCGGATTTGTGTTCACCTGGCCCCAGCCGGCCGATCTCAGCCGGTACTACGGCCCGTTCTACCGGCAATACAGTTCCGGCTCGGCCGGTATTCTCCAGAAACTCCAGCAGCGCCGCACCCGCGCCTGGACACGGGCGTTGGGCAAGCCGGGACGCTGTTTGGAAATCGGCTGCGGCAACGGCTGGATTCTGGCCGCCTTGCGCGATCAGGGCTGGCGCGGCGTCGGAGCCGAGCGCACCGCCGACAGCGCCAGGTTCGCGCGCCACCAACTCGGCCTGCCGATGTTCGTCGGGCCGCTGGACGCCGTGCGCCACGGGGCGGACTTTGATCTGATCGTGCTGCATCAAGTCCTCGAACACCTGCCGGACCCGATGGCGACTCTGCGCCATTGCGCCCGGCTGTTGCGGCCCGGCGGAACACTGATCGTGGCCGTGCCCAACCTCGCCAGTTGGCAGTTTCGTTTTGCCCGTGAACATTGGTTGCACTTGGATGTCCCGCGTCACTTGGGCCATTTCACGCCCGCCTGCCTGCGCTCGGCCCTGGCCACGGTGAACCTGGAGGTGGTCCACGAAAATTATGTCTCGTGGGAATACGACCCGTTTGGCTGGGTCGAATCGGTCCTGAACAAGATGGGGTTCCCGATGAACAGCCTGCTGCGGATCCTTCAACACGATCCCAGCCTTCGCAAGCGCCCCGTGACCATGGGCTGCGCGTTGACCGTCGCCGGCCTCCTTGCAATCCCCACCGCGCTGATGGCCACGGCCAGTTGGATCTTCCACCGCGGCGCGATCATGGAACTGCGGGCACGCAAGTGCCCGGCAGGATCGGCCGTTTCAGAGTAGAAACGACGGAAGGGTCACTCGTTGAAGACAGACTTGCCTCACCGGTTGATCGTGCTACAAGATTCCCCACATGAAACCCACACTTTTGGTTCTCGCGGCCGGTATCGGCAGCCGCTACGGCGGTTTGAAACAGATTGACCCGGTCGGTCCGCACGGTGAAGTCATCCTCGACTACTCCGTGTACGACGCCGTGCGCGCCGGTTTCGGCAAAGTGGTGTTCGTCATCCGGCACGACATTGAAAAACCATTCCGCGAAATGCTCGGCCACCGCTACGAAGCGCGCATGCCGGTCGCATACGCGTTTCAGGAACTGGACGCGTTGCCGCCCGGCTTCACCCCGCCGCCCGGCCGCACCAAACCGTGGGGCACCGCCCACGCCATCCTCGTCGCCGAACCGTTCATCCACGAACCGTTTGCCGCGATCAACGCCGATGATTTCTACGGCGCCGATTCCTACCGGGTTCTGGCCTGCTATCTCCAATCAGGCGCCGCGGACTACGCGATGGTCGGGTTCACCTTGCGCAACACCCTCTCCGAACACGGCAGCGTCGCCCGCGGCGTCTGCCGGGTGGATTCGACCGGTTACCTTCAGGAAGTCGTGGAACTCCTGAAAATCTTCAAGAACGGCACCGGCGCCCGCTACCTCGACGAGGCCGGCCGGGAACATCGCCTGACGGGCGACGAACCGGTCTCGATGAACTTTTGGGGCTTCACGCCGTCCGTGTTTGGCCACCTGCGGCAAATGTTCACCGAGTTTCTCGCACAACATGGCCGGGAAGAGAAGTCCGAATGCCTGATCCCCCGCGTGGTGGACGCGCTGGTCCGGCAGGGCCGGGCACGGGTGCGCGTGTTACCGACCACCGCCACGTGGTTCGGCGTCACCTACCGGGAAGACAAGCCCGCCGTCGCGGCGGCCATCCAACAACTGGTCGCGCGCGGTGAGTACCCGCGTCTGGCCTGAGCCACTCACGGCCGCGGACCGCGCGGGCCACGCGGTCCAGGCCCGGGCGCCGGCCCCGGTCCGGGCACAATAATGACCGGTCCCGGCGGGGGCGGCGGCCCCTGACAGACAACTTTGAAATGCGCTTTGTTGGACGTGAAACGCGCAGGACTGAGAATCTCCAGGGCCGCCCACCCGGTGTAACTGCCTCCCAACGTCCAGGTTTCCGCGACCCGGTACGCATGGCCGGGCGCGGACGCGTGGATCATCCGCACCGGACCGCGTCCACCGTCGCTGCGAATCAGGCGGTACCGCACGGTTCCCGGATGCCGGCAAACAACCGAGCCGACAAACCGCACCGTCAACGGGCACGGCCCCGCCAGCACATCCGGCTCCGCCGCCAAGCTCGCTTCCACCGCCGGCCTGGCGGGAACGGGTTCCGGTGGCAACGGGGCCGGCACGCATTCCACCCGCGGCGCGGGAGCGGGGACCGGGCGCGGACGCGGGTGTTGGGGCGCGCGCGCCGGCAAGCAACCGGCGACCAGCAGAAGCACACCCGCTGACAACAACCGATGACGATGAGTCATTTTCATGCAAGCCTCCTGATCGGATGCCGGGAAGGTACCGGAGCTGCCTGGCGATGCAAGTTCAATCCACAATCGGCTCAGGCCGTCACCGCAGGCAGCGTGAAGTAGAATTGGCTGCCGCGGCCGACTTCACTCTCGGCCCAGACCCGGCCGCCGTGGGTCTGGACGATGTGTTTGACGATGGACAGGCCGAGGCCGGTCCCGCCCAGTTCCCGGCTGCGGGCTTTGTCCACCCGGTAGAACCGCTCGAAGATGCGCGGCAAATCCTCGGCCGCAATGCCCGGCCCATTGTCGGCCACGCACACTTCCACCTCGCCACCCTTCGTTTGGGCGGAAACCGACACGCGGCTGCCGGCCGGCGTGTACTTGATGGCGTTGTCCAGCAGGTTCACCAACACCTGATGCAATCGCTGCGCATCCGCTGTCACTGCCGGCAAATCGGCCGGGATCTCCACCGCGACTGTCGTGTGCTTCTCCCGCGCGCGCAACGCCAACTCTTGCACCGCCGCCTGCGCGATCTTCGCCAGCGAGACCGGGGCGAGCTGCAGCCGGGTCTGCTGCGATTCCAGCTCGGAAATGGTCAACAAATCGGCAATCAATGCCTCCAACCGGCGCGCGTGCCGTTGCACCGTCTCCAAAAACTGTTTCGCGGTCGCCGCATCCGGTGGCGGATCGTCCAGGAGCGTCTCGATGTAGCCTTTGATAATGGACAACGGCGTGCGCAATTCGTGGCTGACGTTGGCGACAAACTCTTGCCGGAGGTTTTCGAGTCGCTTGAGTCGCGTAATGTCGTGGAACACGACGACCAGCCCCGCCCGGCCGCTCAGGGCGGTGGCGGTGACGGCAAAAGTCCGTTCGGTGGGCATCTGAAAGGTCAGTTCCCGCGACGCCGGATGGGCCAGCAGTTCCGCCAAACCGAGGTGGCGGAGGGCGGCGAGGGGCGTCTGGCCGAGCGCGTCGTCGGTGAGTTGGAATTGCTGGCGCAACGCGGCGTTCATCAATTTGATCTTGCCGGCGGCGTCCACCACCATCACGCCCTCGGTCATGCTGGCGAGGACGGCGGTCAATTCGGCTGTTTCGTCGTGGAGTTCGCGCAGGCGGGCGGCCAACTGGGCGGCCATGTCGTTGAGCGCGGCGCCGAGCTGTTCCAGTTCGGGGCCGCCGGCCACGGGCGCGCGGCGGGTGCAATCGCCGGCGGCCACCGCCGCAGCCATCTGTTCCATCGCGGCAATCGGACCGGTCACGCGCCGCGCCACGGCGTACAACACCGGCAACGCCAGCAACCCCACCAGCAGGCTGGCGCCGGCAATTGTCCGCTCCACGCGCGCCACCGTGTCGTCAATCTCCCGCAACGGCAGCGCCACGCGCACAAACCCGAGCAGCCGGTCGCCCTCCCGCACTGCGACCGCGGCGTATCGCAGCGGGCGGTTGATGGTGGCGCTGACGCGCGTGTCGTAGCCCACCGGGCCGCGCAGCGACTGCTGAATTTCGGGACGGTTCAGATGCGGCTCAATCTGCGGCACGAGCGCCGGCGCCATGCCGGATTCGGCCAGCACCAGCCCTTCCGCGTTCATCACCGTGACGCGGAGGCCGGTCCGTCGCCCGAGATCGCGGGCGAGATCATTGATGCGCGCATCGGAGGCAGCCAACAACGGCCGAAACGCCGGCTCGGCCAGTAAGACGTGCCGGCGCAACTGGTCATCCACACGGTGCCGCAGGAAATTCGGCAAAGTCAGGCGCAGGGCAAGATTGACCGCCACCAGCAACACCGCCAGCAACAGCGCCAATCCCCCAAACCACCGCCACGGAAGCGAAATCCGACTGATCATCGGCAGGGATTGTAGTGGCCGCCGCTGTTTCATGCAAACACGCTGCGGTAACAATCTGGTGCCGGTTCGTTCACCATCAGGTCTCAGCCATACCGGCCTTCGATGTAGTCGGCGGTGCGCGGGTCTTTCGGAGTCAGGAACAACTCGGTGGTCCTGCCGGACTCGACCACCTCGCCCATCAGCATGAAGAAACATTCGTCGCTGACCCGCCGGGCCTGCCCCATGTTGTGGGTGACGATGACGATGGTGTAGTGCCCGGCCAGGTCGCGCATCAGTTCCTCGATGGCCAGCGTGCCGGCCGTATCGAGCGCGCTGCACGGCTCGTCCATGAGAATGATCTGCGGTTTGAGCGGCAACAGCCGGGCAATGCAGAGTTTTTGCTGCTGTTCCAGTTGCAATTCCGTGGCCCGGTGGTGGAGCCGGTCTTTCAGGTCGTCCCACAACAATACTTCCCGCAACGCCTGCTCCACGGCAGCGTCGAGGTCGGATTTGCTCAACGCCCGGCGTTCGCTGTGGATGCGCAGGCCGAACACCACGTTCTCGTAGATCGAAATCGGCAGCGGATTGGGCCGCTGGAAAACCATGCCGACGTGTTTGCGTAACTCGATCAGCGAGACGTCGGGGTCGAGAATGTTCTTGCCGAGCACGGTGATCGCGCCGGTGGTGCGGACATAGCCGAACCGTTCGTTGATCCGGTTGAAGCAGCGCAGCAACGTGGTCTTGCCGCAGCCCGACGGGCCAATCAACGCGGTGATTTTGCCGTGCGGAATGTTGACCGTGACGTTCTTGAGCGCCTGAAACTTCGCGTACCACAGGTTCAAATCCCGCGTGGTGATGCTGAAACCGTTGGCGGGCACGATGTTCATCCAAACACTCCGTGGGTGTAATCGTAGGTGCGCCGGTCGCGCGGGGTTGCGGAAAAGATTTTCTCGGTGGCGTCCAACTCGACCAGCTCGCCGTTGAACAGGAACGCCGTCCGATCAGCCAGCCGGCGGGCTTGTTGGACGAGGTTGGTCACGAGCAGGATCGTCATCCGGGCGCGCAACTCCTTGAGCACATCCTCAATCCGCATCGTGGTGACCGGATCAATCGCAATGGAAAACTCGTCCAGACAGAGGATCTCCGGCTCGTGCGACAACGCGCGGGCAATCGTCAGGCGTTGTTGCTGGCCGCCGGAGAGTTTCGTGCCGAGGGTGTGGAGCCGGTCTTTCACCTCGTCCCAGAGCGCGGCCTGTCGGAGACAACGCTCGACGCGCTGGGCGAGTTCCGCGCGGTCGCGGATGCCGGCCATGCGCGGCGCGAACGCCACGTTGTCGAAAATCGTCAGCGGCAACCCGACCGGCAACGGCGCAACCATGCCGATGCGGCGGCGCAGGTCATAAACGTTGTTGGTCTGGCGAATGTCTTCGTTGTCCACCCTGACCACGCCGGTCACCCGCGCGGTGGGTTCATGGTCAACGGTGCGGTTGAGGCAGCGCAACAACGTGGTCTTGCCGGACTGGGCCGGGCCGATGATGGCCAGAATCTCGTTGCGTTGCACGGTCAGGGAAACATTGCGCAGTGCCGGTTTCGCGCCGTAGTGGACGGTCAGGTTTTCGATTTCGATGTGCGGGGCGGCAATCATCGTCACCATTTCTTCCGGGACCGCAGCCAGACGCGCAGGATGATGGCCAGCGTGTTGATGAACAGGACCGTGCCGAGCAGCACGACGGCTGTGGCGAACGGCAGCCCGTGCGGCACGTCCGGCACCTGGGTGGAGATGGTGAACAGGTGCATCGAGAGCGCCATGCACTGGTCGCGCAAGCCGTAGGCGAACAGGTTGCCCTCCTCGATGGCCTTGAAGAAGACCGCCCCGGTAAACATGATTGGCGCGGTCTCGCCCGCCGCGCGCGAGACCTGCAAAATCACGCCGGTCAGGATGCCGCTGATCGAGTTGGGCAACACGACGTGCCGGATCGTCTGCCACCGGGTCGCGCCGACGTTCCAGCAGGCTTCGCGAAACGAACGCGGCACGGCAGCCAACGCCTCTTTCGTGCTGGCAATGATGACCGGCATGGTCATGATCGCCAGCGTCAGCGACGCCGCGAGAATGGATTTGCCCAGCCCGAAGAAAATGACAAACGCGCCCAGCCCGAACAACGCATGGACGATGCTCGGCACGGCGGCGAGATTGATCACGGCGAGGTTGACAAGGCGCGTGAACCAGTTGTCCTTCGCATACTCATTGAGATAGACCGCCGCGAGAATGCCGATGGGCGCGGCCACGAGCAGCGAGAACCCGACCAGATAAAACGTGCCGAGCAACGCCGACCAGATGCCGCCGGCCCGCATCCCGCGTTTCGGGTTGGTGGTCAGAAACTCCCACGACAGCACCGGCCACGCCTGCACAACGAGATAGACCACAATCAACACCAGCGGCACGACCAGCAACAGCGCCATCGTGAAAAACACGGCGCGCGCCAGTTGTTCGCGCCGTTGTTTCTTCCGCGTGAGCGGCGTGACGGCAAACAGGTGGGGCATTGGCGCGTTCATTTCCGGCGCACCCCCCGGACAATGAGGTCGGCGGTCAGGTTCACAACGGTCGTGATCAGAAACAACAAGATGCCGATGACAAACAACACCCGGTAATGATCCGAATGGACGGGCGCTTCGCCCAGTTCGGCGGCGATGGTGGCCGTCAACGTGCGGACCGGGTCCAGCAGGCTGGTGGGGATGTTGATCGCGTGGCCGGTGGCCATGAGCACGGCCATCGTTTCGCCGACGGCACGCGCCACGCCGAGCAACCCGGCGGCCAACAATCCGTTCTTGGCCGCCGGCAACAGCACCCGGTAAATCAACTGCCACCGGGTCGCGCCGAGCGCCAGCCCCGCTTCCCGGTAGGAGTCCGGCACCGCTTTCAGCGCGTCCTCGCCGATGGACACGATGATCGGCACGCTCATCAACGCGAGAATGATGCCGCCGTTGAGCACGTTCAGGCCGATCGGCGCGTCGAACAACCAAATGATCAGCGGATTCAGCACGGTCAGTCCGATGAACCCCCACACGACCGACGGGATGGCGGCGAGCAGTTCGATGACGATCTTCAGCGTCTCTTTCAGCTTCGGCCCGCAAAACTCGGACACGAAAATCGCCGCGCCGATGCCGAACGGGACGGCAATCACCATCGCCAGCGCGGTGACGCTGAACGTGCCGGCCAGCAGCGCGAGCGTGCCGTAGCGGACGTGGGTGGGCGAACTCGGATACCACGCGGGGCTGAAGAAGAACTCGCCGAACTTGAAGTTCTTGAACAAGACCGCGCCGCCTTCGCGGAACACAAAGAAGAAAATGCCGAACACAAAGAGAATGGCACTGATCCCACAAAGCCGGATCACCGACTCCATGAGCCATTCCCCAATGATTTCTCGGTGGCCGCGTTTCGTCATGAATCCAATCGGGGGCGTCGTTCGGGCGGCACGGGGACGTAGCCGCATTTGCCGAGCAATTGCTGGCCGGCATCGGAAAAAATCCATTGCAGGTAGCGCCGGACAGGGCCGGTCGGCTCGCCGAGCGTGTACATCAACAGCGGCCGGGCAATCGGGTACGCGCCGTTGAGCGTGCTCTCGACACACGGGGGAACGGCGGGCGCACCCGGTTGTTTGGCGATGCGCAACATTTTGACGCGCGGCGTGGCGTAGCCCATGCCGCTGTAGCCAATCGCGTTCGGCGTGCGCTCGATCAGCTCCACGACTTCCTTCGAGCCGTGCAAATCGAGCGAGCCGAGCCGGAAATCGGCATTCTTGCCAAGAACCGCTTCGCGAAAGAAATAATACGTGCCGGAGTTGGATTGCCGGCTGACGCGGATGATTTTGTCACCGGCCTTGCCGGGGAGTTTGACGCCGAGATCGGACCAGCGGGTGGAGCGACCGGTTTCGGCATAGATGTCGGCCAACTGGGCGAGCGTGATTTCATCGAGCGGATTGGCGGGATTGACGAAGATGGCCAGCGCGTCGTATCCGACAACAAACTCGACCGGCTCCTTGCCGGTGTTCTGTTTGGCGCGGGCAGCTTCGTCGGGCGTGATGTGCCGGCTGGCGTTGGCGATGTCCACCGTGCCGGCAATCAGCGCGGCGATGCCGGTGCCCGATCCGCCGCCGGACACCTCGACGGAGACCGCCGGGTCCACTTCGGCATACTCCTCCGCCCAGGCTTGCGCGACATTGACGAGCGTGTCGGACCCGGCGTTTTGGATCGTGATCTTTTTCGAGCCGGCCGGGCTGGCGCCGCCACAACCCCACGCGAGCAGCAACAGGAGCGCCGCTCTGCGCGCGCCGTTCATGACCGGCCTCCGTTGGTCTCGCCGAGAATCGCCTGCACGAGATGCCGGATATGGGTTTGCAGGAAATCAAACGCGGTTTCGTACGCCGCGCGGACGGTCTCGGCGTCGCCCCGCACTTTGGCCGGGTCCACGACCTGCCATTCGAGGCCGACGGTTTTGGTGGGGGCGGAGGGAAAGACCTTGCGGGCTTCGCGGCAGAGGCCAATGATCACCTGCGCCTGGTCGAGATCGGGAATTTCGTCCACGGAACGGGGTTGATGCTGGCTGAGGTCATGACCTTTCCCGCGCATAAATTCCACCATCTGGGGATCCAGCCGCCCGGCCACGAGGCCGGCGCTGGTGAAGCGAAACCGTTCCTGGCCGAGCGACCGGGCAATCGCCTCGGCCATCGGGCTGAGGCAGGCGTCGCTTTCGCCGATGAAGACGATGTGGAACGATTCCATCGGCCGGTGTTTCTGGTACTCGCCGGTGGCATGGTAGAGCGCCTCCTCGCAGATGTTGTACGCCTGATCCGCCGTCCGCTCGAACCGCCGCGCCACCGCCAGCAACGGCGACAGCTCGCCGATGGCGGCCGATTCCGGGGCGATCAGCCGCGTCAACTCCTGGTTGATCTGGTTGCGCAACGCATCGGCCTGATCCTCGCCGGCCATCGTGGCGCGGGCGAGGGCGGCGTCTTTCTCCACAAATGCGCGGACGGCATTGCGCACCATCGGGATCACGAGATCGGCCATCTGTTGAAACTTGTCGCGCGGCAGTCCGGCCGGCAGCGTGGTGATTTGCAGGGCCTGCCGGGCCACGCTCTCGGCGTAATCGCCGATGCGTTCCAGTTCCTTGACGATTTTGCTGGTGGAATAGACAAACCGCAGGATGCCGGCGGCGGGTTGATGGCGCACGAGGAACTCCAGACACAGCCGGTCGAGTTCGGTTTCCAACTCGTCCACGTGCCGGTCGCGCAGGATGACGGTGTACGCCAGTTGCCGGTCGAGCGTCAGGACGGCGTGCAGCGCGTTGCGCAGCGCCTGCTCGTCGAGTGTGACCATGGCCAGGAGTTTGGTACGAATGGTTTCCAAGTCCTGTTGCAGACTGGCTTCCCAATGGAGGGGTTGATTGGTATTCACGGGCATATCCTTGTGGGGTTTGCTTACCCGAAGGAGGATAGCGCCGACAAGAATATTTCACACGAACGACCGGGGCAGTCAGGAGCGGTCAGCGAACCGATAGCCGACGCCACGCACCGTTTCAATCAGGTCACCGGCTTTCCCCAGCTTCTCACGCAATCGCCGCATGTGCGTGTCCACCGTGCGCGTGTCCACATCGCCCTCATATCCCCACACGTCCGTCAGCAAAGTATCCCGGGTCTGCACCCGGCCGCGCCGTTCTAACAGCGTCGCCAGCAACCGAAACTCCGTCGCCGTCAGTTCCACCGGCTTGCCCTTGACCGTGACCGCATGTTTGGCCAGGTCCACCACAATGGCGTCGGCCTTGAGCACCTCCACCGGCTGCGTTTGGCCGCGCTCGATCAACTTCTTCACGCGCAACACCAGCTCGCGCGGGCTGAACGGTTTGGTCACGTAATCGTCGGCGCCGAGTTCGAGGCCGAGAATGCGGTCGACTTCCTCGGCTTTGGCGGTCAGCATCAAGATCGAAATGTGGGCGGTTTTGGGATCGGCCTTGAGGCGTTTGCAAACTTCGGTGCCTTCCAGGCCGGGCAACATCAGGTCCAGCACCACCACCGCCGGCAACAGATCGCGCGCTCGTTCCAAGCCGGTCAGGCCGTCGCGGGCGGTCGCCGTCTTGTAACCGGCCTTTTGGAGGTTGAACACAAGCAGCTCAAGCACATCCGGCTCGTCCTCGACAATCAAGATGGTGGCAGCAACGCTCATGTCCGGGCAAGTTGGTGACGAATATCTCTCGCTTCGTACAGGTAGACCACTTCTTCCGCAATGTTCGTGGCGTGATCGGCAATCCGTTCAAGGCTGTGCGCCACACCGATCAGGTTCATGGCGCGGGTAATGGTGTGCGGGTCTTCGAGCATGAAGCTGGTCAGTTCCCGATGAAGCTGGGTTTCGATTTTGTCCACGTTGTCGTCGCGCGCGATGATCTGTTGGGCCTGGTCGGGCTTGGCATACACGAACGCATCGAGCGCTTCGTGAACCATCCGGCAGGAAAGATCCGCCATTTGCGGGATATCAATGAATGGCTTGAGTTGCGGTTCCTCGTTCAACTTCAGCACGCGGTGGGCAATATTGACCGCTTGATCGCCGATGCGTTCCAGTTCGGCGGCGATTTTCATGGACATGAGGATGAACCGCAGATCTTTCGCTGCCGGTTGGCGCAGGGCAAGCAACTTGACCACCCGGTCGTCAATCTCCATCTCCATGTGGTCAATCGCCTCGTCGGCCGCATCGGCTTTTTCCGCCAACGCGCTGTCGCGCTGGACCAGCGCCTTCAGCGCCTCTCCCACGCTCTGTTCCGCCAACGCCGACATGCGCAACAGCGCGTCCTTCAACTCCGCCAATTCCTGATCAAAATGTCGTTCCATGATTATCCAAACCTTCCTGTCACGTAATCTTCCGTTTGTTTGTTGCTGGGATTGGTGAAAATCTTTTCGGTGGCGTCGTACTCAATCAGCCTGCCGAGGTAGAAAAATGCCGTGTAATCGCTGACACGCGCCGCCTGTTGCATGTTGTGCGTGACAATAATCACACTGTAAAGGCCCTTCAATTGGTAAATCAGCTCCTCCACCTTGCCGGTCGCGATGGGGTCGAGCGCACTGCACGGCTCATCCATCAACAGCACTTCCGGTTCGGCCGAGATCGCGCGGGCGATGCAGAGCCGTTGTTGCTGACCGCCGGACATCTGCAATGCCGACTCGTGCAGACGGTCTTTCACTTCATCCCAAAGCGCGGCGCGGCGCAGGCTGCGCTCGACCACTTCATCCAGTACGCTTTTGCGGGTCTCGCCATCAATCCGCAACGGATAAATCACATTTTCGTAAATGCTCATCGGGAACGGATTAGTTTTCTGGAACACCATGCCAGTCCGTTTGCGCAACTCAATCACGTCCACGTCGCGCCCGAAAATGGAATGCCCGTTCAGGCGCATGTCGCCGCTGTAACGGACGCTGTCAATCAGGTCGTTGAGCCGGTTGATGCTGCGGATGAGGGTGGACTTGCCGCAACCGCTCGGCCCGATCAGCGCGGTGACCTTGCCGCGTGGGAACTTCAGGTTCAGGTCGAACAGCGCCTGCTTCTCGCCGTACCAGAGGTTGAACTGCTCCACCTCCAGTACCGTTTCCTCGTTGGCCAGCGACAACGACGGCGTGCTGGCATCTGCGACCGACGGCGCGACTGGCCGCCGCGCCGCGGCGTGCGTCGGGGTCGTCACTTGTGTTTTCTCTTCCATCAAGGCCATCATTGTATCCTCGTTTTAGAAGTGTGCACCGACATAACGTTTCTTGAGCCGGTTGCGGACGTAGATCGCGCTCAGGTTCAACAACGCAATCAACAAAATCAGCAACAACGTCGTCGTGAACACCATCGGCTTGGCCGCCTCGCTGTTCGGCGATTGGAAGCCGACATCGTAAATATGGAAGCCGAGATGCATGAAACTGCGATTCAAATGCAGAAAGGGAAGGTGACCGTCCACGGGCAACTCCGGCGCAAGTTTCACCACGCCGGTAATCATCAGCGGCGCAACCTCACCCGCGCCGCGCGCCATCGCGAGGATCAAACCCGTCATCACGCCCGGCATCGCCCGCGGCAACACGATGCGTTTGATTGTCTGCCACTTGCTCGCGCCGCAAGCGTAACTGCCCTCGCGCATCGAACTCGGCACGGCCGCCAACGCCTCCTCCGTCGCCACGATCACCACCGGCACCGTGAGCAACGCCAGCGTCAACGACGCCCAGATAATCCCGCCCGTGCCGTACGTCGGCGTCGGCAGTTTTTCGGGGTAAAACATCTGGTCAATCTGGCCGCCGACGACGTAGCAGAAAAATCCGAGGCCGAACACACCGAACACGATGCTCGGCACACCGGCCAGATTGTTCACCGCGATCCGCACCGCGCTGAGCAACGGCCCTTGCCGGGCGTATTCGCGCAAATACAGCGCCGCGATCACGCCGAACGGCGCGACGGCCAGCGACATGATCAACGTCATCATGACCGTCCCGAAGATGGCCGGCAACACGCCGCCTTCGGTGTTGGCCTCGCGCGGGTCGCTGGTGAGAAACTCCCACCACCGACTGAGATACACGCCGACCTGCTGCGCCGTGGAGAGCTGATTGGCCGGGTAGGCTCGCACGATCTCGGAAATCTTCTGCTCTTTCGTTCGCCCATCCACCGTCGCCAACAACACCGTGTACCGCGCGTCCTCAGCCCGAATGCGGGCGACTTCCGCGACGAGGGTTTCGTATTGCTTGTGCAATTCCGCCTCGCGTTTTCCCGCGGCCGCTGCTGCTTGCGCGTAGGCCGGCGAGTCTTTTCCGCTCTTCAACGCCACCCGACGCAGGTTCAGCCGCAATTCCTCCAGCGCCCGGTTGACCTCGCCAATCTCGTTTTTCTCCAGGCTCTTGATCTGGTGAAACCGCGACCGGGCCGGCCCGTGCAACTCTGCGAGCGACTGCGTCGTCGGCTTCCCGTCCACGCGAATTTCTTTCAGAAAACCCACGAACCATCCCCACTCCTGCCGCTCGAACGTCCACGCCTCGGCCGGGTACTCCGTCCGCGCCACGTCCTGCCGGCTGATCCATTTGAAGTGGTCACCGAAAATGTCAAAGTTGCCGGTGCGCAGCAGTTGTCGTTCAGCAAGACCGCCGCGGGTGCGGATTCTTTCCTGCTCCGTTGCCGGCAACGCCGCGAGTTGGTCGGGACTGAGCCGGTAAGTTTCGGTGCGGGTGATTTCGCCGAGGTAAGTCTGGCCGTCGCGCGTGGTGATCTGCACGAGCCGTTTTGGCCAGAACGTCAGCGTGCCGTTGAACACTACCAGCAACAACAGTCCGGCAATCATCAACGTCGCCACCGCCAGCCCGCCACCGGTAAGCCAGACCATCGGTTCGCCCCGCGCAGTCAGTGACGTGCGTCGTTCGCGGCGGACCGTCGCCGCCGGGGCCGGGTCGGAGGAAATGCCACGAATCGCAAGGCTCATACAACGACCTCCCCCCTCACCTTAATCCTCTCCCCCACACGACGGGGGAGAGGAGACCGCCGGTGCTCCCCTCTCCCTTGTTGTCCAAGGGAGAGGGTCAGGGTGAGGGTTAAGTGGTTCGCCTTCACAGTTGAAACGCCCTCTTGCGAAAGCGTTGCCGGATCATCTCGGCCACGGTGTTCAACACAAACGTCATCACGAACAACGTCAGCGCGGCCAGAAACAACATCCGATACAACGTGCTGTCTTTCACCGCCTCCGGCAGTTCCACAGCGATGTTTGCCGAGAGCGCGCGCAGGCCGTTGAAAATGTTCCAGTCCATCAACGGCGTATTGCCGGCGGCCATCACGACGATCATGGTTTCGCCGACCGCCCGACCGAGGCCGATCATCACGGCGGAAAAAATGCCGGATGCCGCCACCGGCACGATCACGCGAATGGCGGTTTGCCACGGGGTCGCGCCGCAACCGAGCGACGCCGACCGCAGTTGTTCCGGCACACTGGCAAGCGCGTCCTCGGAAATCGTGTAGATGATCGGGATCACGGCAAACCCCATCACGAAGCCGACGACGAGCGTGTTGCGTTGGACATACGTGCCGACGAGGCTGCCCCGCGGATCAACGCCCCATTGCGCCAGCAACGCGCCCGCTGCGCCCGCCAGCGCGGTCGTGGCAAGGAGGATCGCCATCAACTTCGCAAACTCCACCAAGCCAATCGTCAGCCGGCTCCGCCCGGTCAACGCGCGGTGGATGGGGCCGGCCAGGAACCGATTCTGGAGAAACCAGACCAGCAACAACGCGAGCGGCCAGAGCAGGATCGCGTTGCCGGGCGCGCCGCTGCCGTGCCGGCCATTGAGCCATCCCTTGAAATCGCCGCCAAACAACCATGCCTCGACCGGCCCGCCCAACCGTTGCGCCAAGCAGCCGGCGCCAAGCACACACCCGATCAGCAACAGAAACCGCGGCCACCCTTCGCACCGCAGCATGACTTTCCGCGGCAACACCTGCCACGCATAACCGGCCAGGAGCACGCTCAGCGGGATCACCGCGAACGCCGTCAGCACAGCCACGATCCAGTTTTCCACCACGGGCGCGAGCACGAGCGCAGCGATAAATCCGAGCACCACGCTGGGCAGCGAAGCCATGGTTTCGACGGCCGACTTGATCGGGGCACGCAGACGCGGATCGAGAAATTGCGAGGTGTAAATCGCCGCGAGCAACGCGATCGGCAACGCGAACAACATCGAGTAGAACGTGGCCTTGAACGTGCCAAACGCCAACGGCACAAGCGAGAATTTCGGTTCAAAATCATCGTTGCCGGAGGAGGATTGCCACGTGTAGCCCGGCCGGTCATAGCCTTCGTACCAGACCTTGCCGAAGATGGTGCGCCAGGTGGTTTCCGGATGCGGATTGTGAACGGCCCAGCGGTACGCATGGCCGGTCACGTCGAGCACAAACAGGCCGTCGCCCTTCGGCGTGATGTGGACGGCACGGACGGCTGCCCCCTCATCCTGACCTTCTTCCCCTCGGAGGGGGAGAAGGGAACCGGATTGTCCCCTCTCCCCGCTTGCGGGGAGAGGGTCAGGGTGAGGGGTTGGGGACGCACGCACACGACCCAACACTTGCTGGCTGGTCATGTGGCGCAGCCAGATGTCGCCGGTGGCGGTACCGGTGACGAGGCATTTGTCGCGGGTGGACAGGTCGGTGACGGTGACGGCCGCCGCGTGGGGATCGAGTTTGTGGGCGGGCACGAGGCGGTATTGATCGGCAGTGCCGGCGTCGGCCCGATGCACACGAAACCAAGCGGTAACGCCCCCCGCGGAGTCGCCGGCAACGAGGGATTGGTCGCCAAACATGAATTGGAGATTGGTCAGTTCGACACCGGGCGCGGGTGTGAAATCAGCGGTTTCGGCGACGACGGGGTTCTGGATATCGCGCAGGTCGTAGCGTTGGATGACGCCATCGCGCCACGCAAGATAAAGCTGGTCGCCCTGACTGTTTTGCAGGAGGAAATCGGGAAGCTCGGTGCGTCCTGCAAGCGGACGGTAGGGAAGAGCGTGTTGATTGAGTTTGGTGGTGATCTTGCCGGTGAGGATGTTTTCGCGGCGAGTGACTTCGTCCCAGAACAATTCGCCATCGGCTTTGAGCACGGTGAGCACGGAACGGTTGTCGCTGGGTTTGTAATCGAGCCGGTGGACAGCCACGTCTTTCTTGCCGACCCGCAACGGGTCTTCGAGCACCGCTTCCGCGCCCACGTCGGTGAAACGCAACCGGCCAAGACGAACCGTGCCATCGGCGAACCCCAGCGCCATGTGCCCGCCGCGCAATGTGCGGGAAAACGCCGTAATCGCCGGCGTGGACGGCACGATGGGGTCGGCCGAAATCAACTTGCCGGTGGCGACCTCGAACACCGTGAGCACGCCTTGCCGATCGAGGGTGAACCCGCGTTGTTGATGTTCGTCGAGTTGGACGGTCCACAACTGGGCAGCGCGGTCGGGCGACAGGAGCGGATAATCGCCGACTGCCTTGATTTGCGCGCCGCGAAACAGCGGCAACACCACGCTCACGAGATAGACAAGAATGCCGATAACCGCCACGATGACCATCAGCCCGCCGACCGTAATGCCCCACGTGGTCAGTTTGTCCACCACACGAACCGCCCGGCTGGTTTGCCGGGCGCGCGGGCGTGCCATCGGGGCGGCGGTTGGTGGGGTGGATTCAGCGAGAGCGGGCATGATGTCTTGGCGGTCAAGCGCGACCGCCGGGGCACCGTGGTTGACGGCGTCCCGGCGATCGGTTCGTAACCGGGAACGGAGTTATTTCAAACCGAGTTTGCGTCTTTCCTCCGTGATGATGGTGTTGGGGATGGGCAGGTAACCGTCTTTGATGACGACTTCCTGGCCTTCCTTGGAGAGCACGAAGCGGAGAAACTCGCCGCGGAGCGGGTCGAGTTTCTCGCCGGGTTTTTTGTTCACATAAAGGAACAGATACCGGGCGAGCGGATAGTCGCCGCTATAGACGCCTTCCATGTCGGCTTCGTAGGCGGTCTCGCCGGCTTTGTTAGCCAGCGGCACGGCGCGGACGTCGGCGGTCTTGTAGCCGATGCCGGAGTAGCCGATGGCGAACTTGTCGGAGGCGACGCCTTGCACGACGGAGCTGCTGCCAGGTTGTTCCTTCACTTCGTCCTTGTAGTCGCCTTTGAACAGGGCGTGTTCCTTGAAGTAGCCGTAGGTACCGGAAGCGCTATTGCGGCCGTAGAGACTGATCGGTTTGTCGGCCCACTCGCCGGTCAAGCCGAGGTCGCCCCAGGTTTTGATGTCCTTCGGATAACCGCCGCGGCGTGTCTTGGAGAAGATCGCGTCCACTTGCTGCATCGTGAGGCTCTTGATCGGGTTGTCCTTGTGGACATAGACCGCGAGCGCATCGAACGAGGTGCGGACGGCGACGGGTTTGTAGCCAAACTTTTTCTCGAACGCGTCGAGTTCGGCGTCCTTCATCGGCCGGCTCATCGGGCCGAAGTGGGCGGTGCCACTGACCAGCGCCGGCGGAGCGGTGGCCGAGCCTTTGCCTTCGATTTCGACTTTGACGTTGGGATAGAACTTGTAGAAGCCCTCGGCCCAGAGCGCCATGAGGTTGTTCATGGTGTCGGAGCCGATGCTTTTGAGGTTGCCGGACACGCCGCTGACGGGCGTGTACGCGGGAATGGCCGAGTCCACTTGAACGGCATCGGCCCGGACGTTGACGGCACCGAGAATCAGCGCCGTGGTGATCACTGCGGTTTGGATGGCTTGTTTTTTCATCTGTTTTTTCCTTTCCTTGAGTTACTGTGGTTGTTGTTTGTTACGGTGATGTGACATTGGGGTTTCGATTTCGTGAATTACCGTTCCTGGGTTGCCGCCCCGGCGGCCAAAGGAGGGAAGGCCGCCGGGGCAGCGCGGGGGTGCAGGTTAGAACTTCCAGCTCAGGTCCGCCTGCCACAATTGATATTGGTGCAGGTCGTTTTTGAGGTCGCCGGCCCCCGTAAGCGTCGGCAGGGCGCTGTTGATGTCCTGCGCGTTGGCGTAGGTCACCTTTCCCGTCAGGAAGTCGGTGAAGTTGTACGACCCCTGAACGACGAACCCTTCCATGTTGAGGCGCGCATCGAACAGGTCGGAATCCACCAGGTTCGGATCGAGCGCGTACAACTCGGTATGCTGCCAGTACGCCTTGAGCATCCAGTCGCCCTTCTTTTTGGACGCGCCGAGCGAGAGACCGGCCTGATAAGCCCAGTATTGATCGTTGTGCGCGGTGTCATTGTTGGCGCGGGCGCGGCTCGCCCCGCGGGTGTTGATGGCCACATCGCCGAAGATTTTCACCGGAACGGGGCCCGCCTTGAAGGCCGCTTCCATCGGCACTTCCACAACCATCAGATCGTTGATGGCGGTGTTGTTGGCGCCGTTGCCGGTGAACCGGTTGCCACTGTAGTTGTTCTCGTTCAGGTAATGGTACAGCGTCGGCGCAACGGTGAGCGTGACGTCTTTGGGGAGCTTTGCCTTGGCGCCGACCTGCCAGCCAAACATCCAGACATCTTCTTTGCCGCCGCCGCCGAATTTATTCTCGTCGAAGTCGGCGTAAATGAACTGACCGAGATTGGCGAACACATCCACCTTCTCGCTCTGCCAGCTCAATTTTTCGACAAACCCTTCTGGATTCAAGTCGTCATCCCACACCAGGCTCGTCGTGACGAAGGGGATTTCCTGCCGGCCAACAACGACCGTGACCTGGTCGCTCGGTTTCCACCCCAGGTACAACCGGCCGAGTTGAATGGCATAGTTGCCGCCTTTCGCCGACGGACCGCCTTCGCCTTCCGTCAGATTGGTCGAGCGGCTGCCGGAGCCCGTCTCCAGCCGGATCCCGTAGAAGAAGTTTTCCCGGTACTCGCCCTGCAGACCGAGTCGCACCCGCAACCGCCACCGATTCCGGTCGTAATCATCGTCACTGCCTTGGCGCTCGCCGTTGCGGTATTCAAACCGCGCCCGGGCATCGCCGTAAAGTTGCAGGCTCTCCAGAAACTTCGGCAACTTCAACTTGTTGGAGCGCGCCAGCGCGCGCGCCATGTCGGCGTCCACTTCCTGTTTAAGGTCCTTCATCTCCTTTTCGGTGATGATGCCTTTGCGGACCAAGAGATCCAACAACGAGTCCGCGCTCTGCGCCCGGGCGGCCGTCCCGCCGCACAGCGCGGCGCCCAAGGCAATGAGCACCACCTTGACTTTCCAATTTGTTTGTTTCATCTGTCTCCTCTCTGGGTTTGGTGTTTGATGTTTTTTCGTTCTGCAACGATGCCAACCATGCGGCGTCCCTGTGACAAACCAAGGGCAGGAATGTTACAAATCGGCAAACTGCGACAAGGGATGCCGGGCGGTGCTGCGCCGAAACAACACCTCGACCCGCGCCAGCAACTCCGCCATTTCGTAGGGTTTCGTCAGATAATCATCGGCGCCGAGGCGGAACCCTTTCAGCTTGTCCTCAATGTCGCCCCGCGCCGTCAACATCAGCACCGGGATGCGCGCGGTGGCCGGTGCCGCCCGCAACATCCGGCACACCTCGAACCCGCTCAGATGCGGCAACATCACGTCGAGCACAATCACGTCCGGCCGGTGGGCCAACACCCGGTTCAACGCTTCCCGGCCATCCGCCGCCACTGCGGTCCGGTAGCCGGCGCGTTCCAGATGGTGCCGCAACAGATTTGCCCAGTCCGGTTCGTCTTCGACAATCAGGATCAGCCGGTCACGGTTCATGGCCGGTCACCCTCACCGCCCCGGGTGTCGAAGGTGTGACGCCGGCGTGACGAACTGGCGAATTTAGCGGGCGCTCGCCCGGGCGGTCAGCGCGGCGCCGAGGATGCCGGCATCGTCGCCGAGACTGGAATCCAGAATGCGCACGCGCCCCGGCCCGGCGGCAACGACGTGCGCGGCAGCGGCCCGGGTGATGCGCGGCAGCATCCGGTCGCCCAAAGCTTCCATCAGCCCGCCGCCAAAAATGACCGCTTCCGGATTGAGGACGTTGACGAGGTTGGCGACCCCGATCCCGAGGTATTCACAGGCATCGTCAATCACCCGCCGCACCAGTTTGTCCCCTTCCCGATACGCCTCGGCAATGATCCGGCTCCGAATCCGGCTGACATCGCCGTCACACAAATCGGTGACGACGGATTTCCGGCCGCGGTCAATCTCGGAAGCGATGCGCCGGACAATCGCGCTGCGGCTGGCCACCGCTTCGAGGCAGCCGCGGTTGCCACAACCGCAACGCGGGCCGTCCTGGGGGATCACCGTCATGTGCCCGACTTCCCCGGCCAATCCGGCGGCGCCCCGGTAGAGGGTCCCGTTGAGGACGAGGCCGCCGCCGATGCCGGTGCCGATGAACATGCAGACAAAATGCTTGAATTTGCGGCCAGTGCCGGCCGCTTGCACCGCCACCGCGCCGGCCTGCACGTCGTTGACCAGCGCGACCGGCATCTGCAGGCGGCGGCTCAACAGGTGCGCCAGCGGGACGTTGTGCCAGTGCAAATTCGGGGCGACCTGCACCACTTGCCCGCGCGGGTCAATCAACCCGGGCACGCCGACGCCCAACCCGGCCACGGCGGCATGCGGCACGGCGGCCGCCGCCAGCGCTTCGTTGATGCAGTCGGCAATCCGGTCGGTCACCCCGGCCGCGCCGAGAAACGGTTTGGTGGATTTTTTTTCGCGCGCCAGCAGCCGGAGCTGCCGGTCGAACACGCCGGCCAGAATTTTGGTGCCGCCCACGTCCACACCGACGAGATACTGTTGGGCTCGGGCGTGTCGTTTCATCCGGTCACCACGTTTCCATCACGTCGGTCAATTTCCGCACCAATTTGTCCAACTCTTTCAAATCGCGTCGCCGGCCTTTGGACGGTTGGATGTCGAGATTGTTGATCCAGCGCAGCATCCGGCGGAACTGGGCGAGCTGTTTCGCATCCGGCGTGTCGTCCTCGCGGGCCGCGGCAACGGCGCGTTCGACCTGCGCCACGGCCGCCTGCAGGCCGGTCAGATAGTTGTGGCCGACCTCCCTGACCAGCAGTCGCAGCGTCTTCAACGCCGCCACCAGCTCGGTCTGCGTCGGCGCAAATTGCGCGGGCGGCCGGCTCATGCCGCGGCCGCCCCCAATACGGCCTGCACTTTGGCGCGCAACTCCGCCGCCACCGCGCGGGTGGAGCGGTTGCCGTTGATCACCGCGAACCCATACTCGCGTTGCATCCGCTTGAACTCCGCCTGGATCAGCCGCTGGTATTTGATGAAGCTCTCAAACATGTCACGCGACAGCCCGATGTCCATGCCGCTCTCCCAGTAGTTGAGCGTGATGTTCTTCTTGAAATTGCGCTCGACCAACTGCTGCGGGCTGACCCGCAGGTAGTAGACCGCGTCCGGCACGAGCGCGATGGAGTACAACGACTTGACCCATTCCCGTGGCGCGCCGCGCACGATATCGCGGGCCATCAGCGTGTAAATGTACCGGTCGGCCAGCACGATGAACCCGGCCTTCAACGCCGGGATGATCGTGTTCTCCAACTGATCCGCAAAATCCGTCGCATAAAACAGGCTGCGGGTGGTGTGGCTGAGAATGTTGCCCTGCTGGGCCTGTTCGAGTTCCGCGGCCACCAGCGTGCTGCGTTTGAGGCCGACGTTGACGACGCCGTAGCCCTGGCCTTCGAGCCATTCCTTGAGCAACTCAATTTGCGTCGAGCGCCCGGACCCGTCCGCGCCCTCGAGCACGATCAGCTTGCCGGTCAACTCGGCCGTGTCGCAGCCCGGCAGCTTTGTCCCGTAGAATTGATTGCCCCGGTTCGCGCTCATCGGCCCCCCCGCCATTGGAACGACGGCAAATCAATGCGCGGCTCAATATACTTGCGCACCATTGCCTGTTGTTTCTCAATCGGCAACGTGCCGTCCATCACCACGAAGTTCTCCGTCGGCACCATCTTCTTGTACTCGGCGTAAATCCTCCCCTGAAACATCCGGAAACTTTCGACCGGGTCAGACGACAACCCGAGATCCATGCCGGCCTCGAAATATTTCAACTTCGGCCGGCCGCCGAGAATCCGGCCCAGCGCGACCTCCAGCGGCGTGTCGAAGAAAAACGTCACATCCGGTGCCGCCGCAAAACTGTACAGGTTGCGCACCCAGCGCGGGTCGCAGCCGCGGACGATGTCGCGCGCGAACGCCGTGTACATGTAGCGGTCGGCCAACACGATGAACCCGGCCCGCAACAGCGGCAGAATCTGCCGCTCGTACCGGTCAGCAAAATCCGTCGCGTGCACCAGCGAGAACGTCGTCGGCGTCAGCAACTGCCGTTTCTTGCCTTTGCGCGTGGCTTCCTTGACGAGCACCGACGAGTTCCACTCGGTGAAAAACACCCGGAGCCGCTGCATCTCCAGCCAGCGCTTCAGCAAATACACCTGCGTGGACTTGCCGGAGCCGTCCAATCCTTCCACCGCGATCAGCCGACCGGGGTACGGGTGCGGTTGATTCATTGCTTCACTTTCTTCATCCAGAGCCGTTCTTTCTTCAAAAATGCCTTGAACAACTCATACCGTTTCTCTTGTTCCGTGTCGAGCCAGTCAATCATTGCGGCCGGACCGCGGACTGACCGGACATACGCTCGCGCCACCTCGAAGTCGTGGACGGCGCCCATCAAATCCTGCAGCTCTTCCACGGCCCGGATCCGCGACCGGAGATGGCCGCCCAAGCCCGCCGCCGCCGCCGCCTCCAATCCGTACCGGTAATGTTTCACCGCAATCCGGAACTGATGGAACCGGTGACTCGACTGTTCCCGCCGATACTGCCGGTAGCGTTTTTTGAGTTCCTGCCGGAGCTCGCGGAGCTGCTCCGCGGCTGCCTGCCGGAGCTGGCCCTCGCCCGGCCACCGCGCCGCGCGGATCATCGTTTCCACGCGAGCCGGAAACTGGCTGGCCCGCAACATCCCCAACAACTCCCGCGCCGCAGCCAGCGCTTCGGCGCGGTCGGCCTGCCACCGGGCTGCCAACATCGCCCCGCCGGCCCCGCCGGCCCGGCGGATGCACTGCGCGTTGACGTCCAACGTCCGCACCGCGCCCAGCGCCCGCGTCGTCCGCCGCAATTGCCGCAACACCTGCCGCAATTCGGCCGCGGGAAACAACCTCTGAAAAAACCGCAGCCCGACGCGCAACCGCCGCGAATTCACCCGCATCTGGTGGATGACTTCCGGGGCCACCGCCCCGGCCAAGCGGGGGACCGGCCCGAACAGCCGGTGGGTCTTCTCCAGGAGGTAGCCCTCGATTGGCCGGACTGATTTTCTGGCGACCGCACCGGAGCGCATGGGTGGCAGACTCACAGTTGATTATAGCAGTCCGGTGTCAATCCCGCGACCCCGGGGGGACATGTCACCGCTGCCCACCAGTTCCTGGGCCGGTTCGTCCGCAACGACCGGCGTGCCGGCGGTGGCCGGGCCGACCAACGCGATGTTCCCCACCCAGTCTTCCACCAGCGCCGTGCGGCTTTCGACCCAGTCACCGCAATTGTAGTAATCCACCTGCCGGATCCGTTTGATTGCCGGGGTATGAATATGCCCGCACACAATCCCGTCCGCCCGGTGCGTCGCGGCGTAATGGCTGACGACTTCCTCGAAATCGCTGATGAAGTTGACGGCATTTTTGACGCGGCGTTTGATGGCGGCGCTGAGCGACCAGTACTCCCGGCCGAGCAGCCGCCGGACAAGGTTGACCGGGCGGTTCGCGTGCAGCAACAGCGTGTACCCGGCGTCGCCCAACAACGCCAGCCACCGGGCGTGGAGTGTGATCGTGTCGAACTCGTGCCCGTGCAGCACCAACAAGCGGCGACCGGTCACTGTGGTGTGCAGGGCGCGCGATTGGACCCGCACGTTGCCGTAACCGCCCAGGAAACGCGCGGCAAACTCGTCGTGGTTGCCGGGGATGTAGATCACCTCGGTGCCCTTGCGGGCTTTGCGGAGGATTTTCTGAATGACGTCGTTGTGCGCCTGCGGCCAATACCGGTTCTTGCGCAACTGCCACAGATCGAGGATGTCGCCGACGAGATACAGCCGCTCGCACTCCGTCGCACGGAGCAACTCCAAAATCCCGGTCGCGGCGCACCCACGCGTGCCGAGATGCAGGTCGGACAGCCAGATGGTTCGGCAGTTCATCGCCACCACACTGGCGCAACCGTGCCACAGAACGATGACAACCGTGTCACAATTGGGTGAACTGCCGCCCCGGCGGTCTAGGGCGCCAGCACGCGGACGCGGTAGTAGCGGGCGGGAGTAAACGTCAGCCCGTTGGTCTCAATGAAACTCGTCACCGCGCCCGTGCCGGTGCCGCCGCTGAGAATGTTCGTCTGGCCGGTGCTGCTAAACTGATTCGTATCGCCCAAGACCGTCGTGAACTCCAACACGTTCGTCCGCGCAAACGGACCGCCGTCATACGTCGTGTCGCCATTGGCACCGAGATACGTGATGACCAGATCGTTGCCGGACTTTGTGACACTGATGATGCGCGCGAAGGCTGCCGGGTTGGTCGGGTTGAACCCGGTCAGAAACTCCGCCCAGTTGCTCAACCCGTCGCCATCGGCGTCACCGGCATCCGCTGCCAGGCCGTAGCGGTTGGCCCACGATTGTTCCGGGGTGATGACGGTAATGATCGCCGTGGCCGGGCTGCTGGCGCCGGCGGCGTTGCTGGCGATCAAACTCACCGGCCACGTCCCGGCGGCGTAGGTGTGCGTCGGGTGCTGGTTGGTGGAGGTACCGCCATCGCCGAAACTCCAGTACCAATGCGTCGGCGCGCCGGTGGAGGTGTCCGTGAAGTTCACGGTCAACGGCGCCACACCGCTCGTGGCCGATGGCGTGAAGCCGGCCACCGGCGGCGGGCCGCTCCCGCCGGTCACGACGAGCAGGATCCGCTTGAGGACGGTGTCATTGGAGATTGTGCCGCTGAACGAACCCGGCATGGTGCCGACCGTGAGCGTGTTATCGGTCAGCGTGTCGTAGGTGAACAGCGGGTAATTCCCGTTGGCCAGGCCGCCGGCATCGGTGACGTGGAGGGTGCCGTCAAGGGTCAACGCGCCGGTCACAACGGTTTGGTCGCTGTTGGTGCCGAGTTCGTAGGCGAGCACAGAGCTGGATTGCAAAACGAGATTGCTGACCGTCAACGTCCCGGCGCTGTGGCCGGGAGAAAGCGTCGCGCCGTTGGCGATGGTGACGGTGCGGGTCACGGTACCCGTGCCGCCGAGGGTGCCGCCACTATTGACGGTAACGGCGCCACCGGCTCCGGCCAGCGCGCCATTGATGAGCAACGTGCCGCCATTGATCGTGGTCGGGCCGGTATAGGTGTTGTTGCCGGAGAGGTTCCACGTGCCGAGATCTTGTTTGACCAGCGAGACCATGCCCGTGGCGGGGGCGGGTCGAATGTCTTGAATGATGCCCCGAATTTCGTTGGCGCTGTTCGTGTAGTTCCCCCCCAAGATCAGCGACCGGTTCGCGGCGACTGTGCCATTGGTCGGGATGAACTCAGTGGCGGTGAAGACCAGCGCTCCCGACCCGTCGTTGAGGATGATGCCCGCGGCCGTGTTCCCAGTCCCCGTGGTGTAATCGTTCAACTGGACCGGCCGATCCGTGGTATCGCCGGCGCCGACATAGCGCAGTGTGCCCGCCGTGTTGTAATACCCCAGTTGGAGCGCTCCGCCGACGCCGATGGAGCTGGGTTGGCCGATATTCTTCAGCGCGGTCACGACCAGTGTGCCCCCTTTCACCGTCGTCTTGCCACTGTAGGTGTTGTTGGTTCTGGAAAGGATCCAGGTGCCCGCCTCTTCTTTGCTCAGGCTCACGGTGCCCGAGCCGTTGCTGCTATTGCCAATCGCGCCGGCAAAGGTGTTGTTGCCGGTGTTGACGCCGGTCAGATACAGCGTCCGGGCATTGTTGCCGATCGTTGCGATCAAATTTTGCGCGATGGTGAACTCAACGTTCGTATTCGTGGAATCATTATCGAGCCGGGCATCGTGCAGTATTTCGATGGGACGATTCTGGAAGTTCAAGTCAACACCGCCGTTCGCCAGCCTGAGGACAGCATTGTTGATCTGGATTTTTTGCGAACTGTCGGGAAGGCTCTTGAACACGACTCGACTGCCACTGTCCGCTGTGCCACTCCCGTTCAGTGTGAGTTGGCCCTGAAACGTGTTGCTGGTGTTGTTGAATTGGAATTCGACGTTGCCGCCCGGAGCCACAGTCAGAGAACTGTTGGTCGCTCCCACGAGCGCGCCCGCGAAGTTGGCATTGTAATAGAACGTTGCCCCGCTGATGGTCGCACTGACGCCCGGATTCACGGTGACACTCATCGTCGCCGGCATGTTGTTGTCCGAGTTATACACTTTGATGAACGTGGAATTGCCGGTGAAAACAATTCCGCCGGTTCCCAGCGCTGCATGGCGCGCATACAACGTTCCCTGTTGAATCATGATGTCGCCGCCCAAGGAGTTGGTCGTGGCATTGAGTTGCAGCCAACCGCTGCCGGTTTTTGTGAACCCAGCGCTCCCCGCCAGAACAGAGGTGATGTTGGGAGTGGTCGTCGTGTCGGTGCCCACCGTCGAGTTCAAGACTGCTCCCGGAGTCAGGGTGATGGCGTTGCTGGTGATGAGATAGCTCGCGGTGTTGAACACCAACCCGCCCACAGTGATCCCGGTATCGAGCGTGACCGTGCCGGCGGTGCCGCCAAAGGAGGCAATATTGCCCCCGGCATTATCCCAGGCGCCATGCGGCTCGCCGCTGCCCTGATCCCAGTTCTGGATGGTCGTGTCCCACGTGCCGGCGCCGCCTTGGCTGACACCATCACCGGTCCCGACGATGTTGGTCGTGCCGCCGTCCCACCAGCGCGTAATGGACGCGGCGCGCACGACCGTCAGGCTGTAGGTGTGCGTCACGCTCTGGTCTTCCGAGACGACAACGGTGGTGATGAGGTTGTTGCCGACGCTCAGGTTGACGGGACTGGAGGCTGTTCCTGAAACCACATTCGTTCCATTCACCTGAATCGTCGCGGTCGGATCGGCCGCCGTCGGGGTGACCGTCAGGCCGGTGACCGCGTACAAGACGCTTGCGGTATAGCTGAAGACGTTGCTGGCAAAGGCCGGACTGAGCGTGCCGGCGCTGGGCACGAGGTTCGCGAGGGAGGCGTTGGTGCTGGGCGGACCAGTAACGGTGGTGGTTGTGGTGGCGGTGTTGTTCGTGAGAATAGACTCCGCCGTGGCGGACGTGACCACGGCGCTGTTGGTGATCACACCGCGGAGCGTCGGGGCGACGATGATGCTGACGTTGGATTTTGCGCCGCTGCTGATGGTGCCGAGATCGCAGATGACTTTGCCCGCGCTGTACACACAGCCCGGCGACGCCGCGACAAACGTGACGCTCGCCGGCAAGCTGTCGGTCACGGTGACAGAACTGGCGGCGGCGGTGCCGAGGTTGGTGACCGCGATGGAGTATGTCAGATTCGTGCCGAGGCCGACCGGATTGGGCGCGCCGGTCAGCGTGAGGGAAAGATCAGGCGCCGTGCAAGGTCCGTAACTACTGAGGTCGCTTTCGACAAAACCGGCGGGTGTCCCGGTGCCGCGCGACAAACCGGCCAAGCCGTCGGTGGCAGCGATGCCCAGCCAGGTGATGCGAATCCGGCCGTCAAAGAACATCTCGATCTGGAAGCTGTTCTGATTCGAGGTGCCGTACTCGGGGACGTTCAGCCAGGTGACAGCCACGCGGTCACTCAGTTGTTTCCATGTGACCTGACCGGTCGTCGGATACAGGTCGTCGAACAAAGCGGAGATGCGGAGCTGGTTGAAATGATTGGCCAGCGACTCCGAATAAGTGTTGTCGCCAGCGCCGAACGTGATGTAGCCGTTGCTGCCGATATAGAACGTGCTGTTGGTCGTGTTGAACACGGAAACTTTCGCGCCGCCGCTCTCGCCCGAGTAGATCAAGCCGGCAGTGTACTCGGTCACGGCGTGCGTGAACTCATGCCCGGCCACGTCGAGCACCGCCAGCGAACTGGCCGTGGTGTTGTCGCCATCGCCAAAGTAAAACGCGCTACCGTCCCAGTAAGCGTTGACGTAGTTCACCCCTTGATGGGCGTTGGCGCGGGCGAGGATGCCGGCGTTGTTGAAACTGTTGCGGTTGTGCACCGTCTTGTAATAGCGCAGGGTGATATCAAAATTGTTGGCCAGCGACATCTCCGGGCGGTCGGTCGTGCCCCAGTTGCTCGTGGTCCGGCAGGCGTAGGTGTTGTTGTCGGTCCAGCCGATGGTGGCGACGTTGTAGACCTGCCAGTGGAAGTTCGTGTTGTGGAGATAGAAGGTGGCGTTGGTGTTTTCGTACCAGCCGGTCACCGTGACGGACGCGCCGCCTTCGCCGGCCAGGATGGTCCCGGTGATGTTGGTATGAACGCCGTTGCTCGTGGGCGCCGCGAGCGCAGCGGCCGCCTTTTGGTCGGCCGTCACGGCGCTGGCGAACGGCTGGCCGGGAGGGGTGACGTTTGGTTTGTCGGGTGCGCGCACCGCGAATGCCGGCGCCGACACCAGATTGTTTGCGAGCTGAGACGCATCGGGATTTACTGTCTTTTCCGCCAATCCAGAATCGAGCGGACATCCCATCAGACCCACAACTGCCGGTCGAGGGAGCGGTACTGGATGGCTTCGCTGATGTGATGCGACTGGATGTTTTGGCTGGCATCGAGGTCGGCGATGGTGCGGCTGACTTTCAGGATCCGGTCATAGGCGCGGGCGCTCAGGTTCAATTCCGTCATTGCCATTTTCAGCAACTCCTGACAATCGTCGTCAAGCCGGCAATATTCCTTGATCTGCTTCGGCGTCATCCGCGCGTTCGGGTGTGGGAACCGGCGCCGTTGAATCGCGCGGGCGGCTTCCACGCGCTGCCGGATCTTCTCCGACGGCTCGCCGGTCGCTGCCCCGGCCATCTCTTTGTACTGCACGGCCGGCACTTCCAGATGAATATCAATCCGGTCGAGCAGCGGCCCGCTGACTTTGTTCCGGTAGCGTTGAATCATTGCCGGCGAACACCGGCACTCGCGTTTCCGGTCGCCATAAAACCCGCACGGACACGGGTTCATCGCCGCGAGCAGCATGAAGTTCGACGGAAACGTCATCGTGCCGGTCGCCCGCGAAATCACCACCCGGCCTTCTTCGAGCGGTTCGCGCAACGCCTCCAGCACGTCGCGGTGAAACTCCGGCAGCTCGTCGAGAAACAGCACGCCGTTGTGCGCCAGACTGATCTCGCCCGGCGTGAGATTGGCGGTCCCCCCAAGCAGTCCGGCATTGCTCGTCGTGTGATGGGGCGACCGGAATGGCCGGGTGGCCACCAGCGCCTGCCCCTTGCCGAGCAGCCCGCTGATGCTGTGAATCTTGGTCGTCTCCAACGCCTCGTCGAGCGTCACATCCGGTAAAATCGTCGGCACCCGTTTCGCCAGCAACGTTTTGCCGCTGCCGGGCGGGCCAATCATCAGCAAATTGTGCCCACCGGCGGCGGCGACTTCGAGCGCCCGCTTCGCCGTCTCCTGCCCTTTGACGTCCTGAAAATCCACGTCATACTGCCGGCTCTGCTGGAAAAGTTGCGCCGGGTCTTCGCGCGCGGGCGTCAATGCGCGCTTCCCGGCCACAAACTCCGCCACCTCGCGGAGATTCCGCGCCGGGTACACGGCGATCCCCTGCACCACCGCCGCCTCGGCCACGTTGTCGGCCGGCACGAGCAACGCCCGCTTCTTCTGTTGCCGGGCACAGAGCGCGATGGGCAACACGCCGTTGACGCTCCGCACTTCGCCGCTCAAGGCGAGTTCGCCAACCATGACAAAATCGTCCAGATCCGGCGCGACGATTTGTTCACTCACGGCGAGAATGCCGATGGCAATGGGCAGGTCGAAGCTCGGCCCTTCCTTCTTCACGTCGGCCGGCGCGAGGTTGATGGTGGTCCGGCCCATGACGTATTTGAACCCGGAGTTTTCGATGGCGGTCTTGACCCGGTCGCGCGATTCCTTCACCGCCGCGTCCGGCAACCCCACGATGACCACCGCCGGCTGCCCCCACCCGGCGTTGACCTCGACTTCGACCGGATACGCGTCAATTCCCAGCACCGCCGCCGAATGCGCTTTCGCAAGCATGGCTTGTTAATATACGAACGGCTCGCTCAAGTCGAATGCGTTTTGAATCAGGCGAATGTCGTCCGGTTTCGTCGCGCCATCAGGCAGGAACACCTCGACGATGTCGAATCGGAACCGCACGCGCGGATTGTGGAGCAACCGGAGATATTCGAGCGCGGTCCGGCTCAGGTGCCGTTGTTTCTCCCGGTCCACCGATTCGCTCGGCGCGCCGTACCGGTCGCTCTGGCGCGTTTTGACCTCGACGAACACCAGCCAGTCGCCGTGCCGGCAGACGATGTCAATTTCTCCGAACCGGCTCTTGAAGCGGCGCACGAGAATCTTGTAGCCCCGCCGGCGGAGATACCGGGCCGCGTGGTCCTCGCCGCGCTCGCCGAGAATGATGCGGGCGGTGGGATGTTCCGCAAATTTCCTGAGCCAAGTCCACGCCATGACGGCAGAATAATACGTGACTGAGGCTTCAACAAGCCCCGGCTCACCGGCAGGTGCGCCTCTGGACACTGCCACCATTCAATCAGTCGTTGTCATTCTGAGCGCAGCGGAAGCCGAGCCAAGCGAGACGCCGCTGTCGGGTGCGGCAAATCTCCGCCTTTCTTCGGAAAGACGTGACGCAAACGACCGAGACCCTTCCCCTTCGCGGCTCAGGGCTGCGGCAGGACGCTCCGGGTGACAGGCCGGGGAATGGTGGCAGTGTCAAGATGCACCCCACCGGCGGCCGATTGTCACCGGCGAGAACCAGGCGCGCCGGCCTGACCGCCCCCTCCCGCGCCCGCCGTGAGCCTGATAGCCTTCAGTGAAGGCTATCAGAGCCGGGACGAGGCACACCAACGACGTCGGGACTGCCAGTGGCGCATCGTGCGCGGGAGATAGACCGGTTGCCATAATTCCTTTCCGATAATGTGCCGCGGGCGGGGCGCGGTGGCCCACCGCGCCGCCGCAGTTTTCTGGGCAATTCTGCGGCGGGCTGGGCCAGCCCGCCCGACCATTGCGGAAATGACTTTTGGCAATCGGTCTAAACGCTCATTCCGCGCTGGTCTCGCTTTACAGCGACGCGATCAGGCAGTTGAGGAAATGAGCGCAAACTCCGCCTGCACCGGTTCCTGCAACTCGCGGATCGGCGCAAACGTGCGCCGATGCACGGGCGACGGACCGTACTTCGCAATGGCCGCAAGGTGTTCAGGGGTGCCGTAGCCTTTGTGCTGGGCAAAATTGTATTGCGGGTACTGCTCGTGCAGTTGGAGCATCAGCCGGTCACGGGTCACTTTGGCAATCACACTGGCCGCGGCGATGGAATAACTCTTGGCATCGCCGCCGACAATCGCCCGCTGCCGGATCCGCAATCCCGGCACGTACAACCCGTCAATCAGCAGAAAGTCCGGTTGGACCGGCAACTTCTCCAACGCAATGGCCATCGCCCGCCACGTCGCCCGGAGAATGTTGTACGCTTCGATCACATCCACGTCGGACAGCCCGGTCGCCCACTGCACATCCGACCGGCTGGTCAGTTCCGCGTAGATTTCCTCGCGCTGTTCCGGGGAGAGCTGTTTCGAGTCGTTGAGCGTTTTGTGCCGGAACTCGCGCGGCAGAATCGCCGCCGCCGCCACGACCGGTCCCGCCAACGGCCCGCGCCCCGCCTCGTCCACCCCGGCGATGATGGTCGCTCCGTTTTCGTACGCTTTCTTCTCGTACCGGAGCGTGGGCATCGCCGGGCCTCGGTCAGGCTTCTTCGACTTTGGTGGCGGTCTTGCCGACGCGTTTGCGGAGGTAGTAGAGCTTGGCCTTGTGAACCTTGCCGGCGCGCTCGACTTCGATCTTTTGGATAAAGGGCGAATGCCGGGGGAAGACGCGCTCGACGCCTTCGCCGTAGCTGATGCGGCGGACGGTGAACGTCTCGTGCAGACCCCGGCCCTGCCGGTTGATCACGATGCCGGAGAAGACCTGGACACGTTCCCGGTCGCCCTCCTTGATGCGGGTGTGCACCTTGACGGTGTCGCCCACTTTGAAGGGCACCAAATCGGTTCGTTGCTGCTCGTTTTCAATTTTCTCAATCACGTTCATGTTCGTCTTCCTCCAGTAAATCCGGCCGTCGTTCCCGCGTCCGTTGCCGGGCCTGCTGCGCCCGCCACCGCGCCACGGCGGCGTGGTTGCCGCTCAACAGCACCTCCGGCACTTTCATCCCGCGAAACTCCGGTGGCCGCGTGTATTGCGGGCCTTCCAACAGCCCGGCCGCAAACGAATCGTCGGCCGCGCTCTGGTCGTCACCGAGCACGCCCGGCAACAATCGCGTCACGCAATCCACCAGCACCGCGGCGGCCAGCGCGCCGTTGGTCAGGACGTAATCGCCAATGCTGATCTCCTCGTCCACCAACGCTTCGCGCACCCGCTCGTCCACGCCTTCGTAGTGGCCGCAAATGATGATCAGATGCGGCCGACCGGCCAACTCCCGCGCCCGGCGCTGCGTCAGCGGCTGGCCCTGCGGCGTCATCAACACGACGCACGAGTCTGGCCGCTGCAACTGTTCCACGGCTTCAAAGATCGGTTCCGGCTTCATCAACATCCCCGGCGCGCCGCCGTAGGGCTTGTCGTCCACCACCCGGTGCTTGTCGTGCGTGAAATCCCGCAGGTTGTGCACCCGGATGTTGACCAGCCCCCGCTCGCGCGCCCGTTTCAGGATGCTCTCATCCAACGGTCCCTCGAAAATCCGAGGGAACAACGTCAACACGTCAATCTGCATGCTCAGCCGGCGGCGTCTCGCCGCCTTTTGCCCGGCCGCCTTCCGGCTCGATGATTTCCAGCATCGCCCGTTTGTTGTGCTTGGCCGCCGCGCTCGTCAACAGCGTGCGGATCGCCATGATCGTGCGCCCGCTTTTGCCGATGACCTTGCCGACGTCGTCAGGGTTGAGCCGCACCTCGAACACGACCACGCGTTCGCCGTCCACTTCCTTCACGTCCACTTGCTCAGGGTGGTCCACCAACTCCTTGACCACGTATTCGATAAACGCCTTCATGCCCCTTGTCCTCCCGTCTCCACCCCTCCACCCCGGCTCGCGCGGGCCGGCGCGAGCCGCGCTCCGGCAACCATTAGGCGGCCGGTGCGGCGGCTTGAGCCTTTTCGGCCTTCTTCAAAATGCTGCGCACGGTGTCGCTGGGCTGGGCGCCTTTGCTGATCCAATACTTCGCCCGGTCCAGGTTCACCTGAAAATTGTCTTTCGCCTTCTTCGGATCGTAGGTGCCGAGGTTCTCAATGAACCGGCCATCGCGCGGACTCCGCTGGTCCGCCACCACGATCCGGTAACACGGCACGCCCCTCGTTCCGACTCGACGCAATCTGATTCTTACGGCCACAGTGTTTCCTCCGCTAACGGGCCAACCGGCCAAGCGCGCCCTGGCGCGCCAGCTTCTTCTGCAGCCGGCCCATGTCTTTCATCATTCGCTTCATCATCTCGAACTGCTTCAACAGATCGTTCACCGCCGCCACGCTCGTCCCGCTGCCGCGGGCAATCCGCGCGCGCCGGCTGGCGTTCAAAATCTCCGGGTGACGCCGTTCCTGCACGGTCATGGACTGCACAATCGCCTCGACGCGTTTCAGGTCCTGCTCCCCGGAAGCCAGGTGTGGCATCTTACCCATTCCCGGCAACATGCCAAGCAGATTTTCGAGCGGCCCGAGCTTCTTCAACTGTTGGAGCTGCCCCAGGAAATCCTCCAGATTCAGCTCGTTCTTGGCGATCTTGGCCTGCAACGCCTCCGCCTGCTTGGCGTCGAACGTCGCCTGCGCCTTCTCCACCAGCCCCACCACGTCGCCCATCCCCAGGATCCGTCCCGCCATCCGCTCCGCGTGAAACGGCTCCAAATCCTCCAACTTCTCCCCCACCCCGGCGAACTTGATCGGCTTGCCGGTCACCGCCCGCATCGAAAGCGCCGCCCCGCCCCGCGCATCGCCGTCGAGCTTCGTCAACACGATCCCGGTCAGGCCCAGCGCCTTGTCGAAATGCTCGGCAATATTCACCGCCTCCTGCCCGGTCGCCGCGTCGGCCACCAACAGGATTTCCTTCGGCCTCGTCGCCTCCCGCAACCGGACCAACTCCTGCACCAACTCCTCGTCCACATGCAACCGCCCGGCCGTGTCGAAAATGATCGTATCCCGGTCCTGCATCTGCGCCGCCGTCTGCGCCTGCCGGGCAATCTTCACCACGTCCTTCTCTTTCCGGTCGGCAAACACCGGTATCTGAAGCTGCCGGCCCAACGTCTCCAACTGATCAATCGCCGCCGGCCGGTACACGTCACAGGCCACCAACAACGGTTTCCGACCCTGCTTCGCCATCAACTTCGCCAACTTCCCGCACGTCGTCGTCTTGCCGCACCCGTGCAACCCGACCATCAGCCAGTTACCGGGGGAGGGCGAGCCTCCCGGCGAGCTGCCGCCCATCAATTCAACAAGCTCGTCATGCACAATCTTCACAATCTGCTGCCCCGGCGTGACACTGTCGAGAACCTCCCGGCCCAACGCCTTCTGCCGGGTGCGTTCGATGAAATCCTTGGCGACCTTGTAGTTGACGTCCGCTTCGAGCAACGCCAACCGGACCTCGCGCAGGGCGTCGGCGACGTTTTTCTCCGTCAACTTGCCGTACCCGCGCAGGTTTTTCAGGACCGCCTGCAGTTTGTCTGACAACGACTGGAACATGGCGGGGCCAATATCCGGTATCCGCCCCGGACTGCAAGGAAATAAGCCTGCCGGTTACTTGGCCGGCTTCTGCTTCTTCAGGACGAAGAGGTGGGTGTCGGGGAACGCATTGGTGTCGGCGGCGTACTTGGCGAGAAACTTTTCCCATTCGGCCGGTGAGCACGTGAACAGCGGCCACGAATCTTTCGGGTTGTCCACCGCCGCCAGCTTCACCTTGCCGCGAGCAACGACGTTGGTCAACCACGTCAAGTCGAGCGGGCGAAACTTCACCACGTCATCCTTGAGTTCCACCTTCGAGACGGTATGCACCGGTCGGACATGCCAAATCCAGTACCAAGCTGCCATGTCACCAGCGTCACCGGCCCACGAGTCGCAGAACAACTGCCCACCGGCCTTGAAGTACGCGACGCCGATAGTTGCGGCATTGGTTTTCTCGTCACGGGCGACGATCTTTTCCGACTCGAAACTCCAGACGATCCCCTTGCCGGCCACGTCCGCGCCGAAGCTGGTCAACAATTGCCAGTCACCAATCAACTCCGGCACCGGCACCTTGGACTCCTCCCGGCAAAACGGGAAGAACGATTGAACGATGCACCCGGCCGCTGTCATCACGGCCACCAACGGGAACCCCAGCCGCAGAGTTTTCATAGCGCGGCCATTCTGCTTCCCGGCTCTGCGGGTGTCAATCAGCCCGTGGCGCTCGCTTGGGTGAGCAAACCCCGGTCCCTGCCGCTCCCGCCTCTTTCCGACACTGTGGGGTTGGTTGATGATAGCCTTCACTGAAGGCTATATTGCGTCCCGACGGTTGTGCTCACCGCAAACAGCAGAGCAGCGCGCCGGACACAACCATTCTCTTTTGTCGCCGCACCCCTTCAGGGTGCGTTCAGGAGCGCAGGTCGAAGCCTGCGGCTTGTATCTTCTCTTGATGGTTCTTTTTGTATTGTGTCTGGTGAAACCAACCGTGGAAAGACCGGGGAAAGATGAAGCTGGGTTTGCGGCCAGGCTGGAAAACCTGTTCTGTAGATCAGCTCTCTTTCCCCGCCCACTGCGTGTCTTTCCACAGCAACCAACATTCAACCATCAAGAGTCCGCTATGACAACTGCCTCGTTTGCCTCCCTCGGCCTCGACATCGCCAAGGCCAAGTTCGCTGCCGTCCTGCTCCGGAACGGTCGCACGCGTCCCCGCCACTTCGCCAACACCGCCGCCGGCTTCGCGCAATTGCAACACGGGCCGCGCGCCCACGCGCCCCTGCCGCTCCACGCCTGCCTGGAAGCCGCGGGCTGCTACGGCGAGCCGCTGGCTCTGTTTCTGTACCCACAGGGCGTCCACGTCAGTGTCGTCAACCCCGCCAGCATCAACGCGTACGCCCACAGCGCACAGCAAGCGCAACAAAAACGACAAGGCCGCTGCCGCGCACCCCGCGCGATTCAGCGCCGCGCCACCGCCGCCACGCGGGACTCCACCACCGCCCGCGCGGCGTCAACGGCGCGCGCGGGAGCGCCGCTGGCAAGCTCTCCAGGCGATGCGCCAACAGGAACGCCACCGGCTGGACTGGGAAGCGGCGGGCAGTCTGGTCGGTGCCGGACTGTGCGAACACATTGCGTACTGGGAACGGCAAATGGCCTTGCCCGAACGGCAGCGGCAGGGGCACGCGCGGGCGCAACCGAACCAGAGCCAGCAGGCGGACGAGCAGCCGCGCGACCTCGACAACGGAGCGCCGCCCGCGCCCGAACGGCGAGCGGGAGAGCGGCCGTCGGGGCAGGAAGGCCGCGCGGGCTGGGCGGCGAACGCGGCAGGGACGAGCCCCCGCCAACGCGCGCGGGACCGGCGCGAGCAGGGGAAAACGCGGAAGAGCCGGGAGGGCAAAGCCTCGGCGCGGCGCGCGAAGAACGAGGCGGAGGCGGAGGCGTTGCGGGCCGAACCGAACCGGCGGGGGTCCGCGGCGCGACGGCTGGCGGCGGGCAAACCGAAGATGGCCGTGATTGGGGCGGTGATGCGCAAGTTGCTGCACCAAGCGCATGGCGTCCTCAAACACAATCGTCCCTTTGATCCAAACGATGCTCCCGCCACTTGACACCCAAGACGGTATCTCCGGGTTTATCAGCGGCTCTTAACTGATCAACGCGTTCACCGCCGCGACGAAGGCGCGCCATTCGCGACGCTGTTCTTGCCAGACGCGGCGGCCACGAGTTGTCAACGAGTAGTACCGGCGCTGGCGTCCCCCGTCGCGCCCACGCCAACCGCTGGCCACGAGGCCTTGTCGTTCCAAGTCGTGCAGGACGTTATAGATGGTGGTCAAGCGCCACAGCAAGGTGTGCTTGGATTGTTCAAAAATGCGTCGGCGGATCCCGTAACCGTAGGCCGGCCCATCCCGCAACACGTCGAGAATAATCAGGTCATACGACCCAGCCACCAAATCCCTCCGAAATCGGTGAGGTTGCGTTGCCATGATAGCCTTCAGTGAAGGCTATCATGCCGGTCACCGCAGAGGAAGTCAACGCTGCGTCGCAGGATGACGCAACGGGGTGCATCTGGGTACTACCACCATTCAATCAGTCGTTGTGATTCTGAGCGAAGCGAGACGCCGCTGTCGGGTGCGGCAAATCTCTGTCTTTCTTCGGAAAGACGTGACGAAAACGACCGAGACCCTTCCCCTTCGCGGCTCAGGGCTTCGGCAGGACGCTCAGGGTAACAGGCCGGGTGATGGTGGTCGTGTCGAGATGCGCCCGACGCAACGGGGCGCATCGAGCGCGGGTTGGTCTGTTTGAGCTTGGTGAGCCGCCGGTTGCTCCCACAATCACTGCACGAAACGACTGGCGTTTCCCGGCAACGCCGCGACGGGAACGGCCATTCTTGCCGGCCAGTGTTCCATCAAAGCTGGTCGCCGGGGTTGTCGGAGGGACGCGCTTCGGCGCGTCCGTTGCCGATCGGCCAGCCACGCGGAAGCGTGGCTTTTCCAATCAAGTTTGACGGAGCACCAGGCGGCAACATGCCCGTCGCGAGACGGGAATGCTGGTGCCGCGATGATCTCGCACCGGTTAACCAGTGGTGTCTTCGTCCTCGACCCGCTCGATGGACGCGCCGAGTTCGCGCAGCTTCGTGTCAATGTGCTCGTAGCCGCGGTCGAGATGATAGACCCGTTTGACATCGGTGTCGCCTTCCGCCGCCAATCCGGCCAAGACCAGGCCGGCGCTGGCGCGCAGATCGCTCGCCATCACCGGTGCGCCGCTGAGATGGGGGACGCCTTTGATGATGGCGATGTTGCCTTCAATGGCCGCATCGGCACCGAGCCGCGCCATCTCGCTGATGTGCATGAACCGGTTGGGATAAATCTTTTCCGTCACGACGGAGATTCCGGGGGTGATGCTCATCAACGCGCACATCTGCGCCTGCATGTCGGTTGGGAAACCGGGATACGGCATCGTGGTGATCTCAAACGGCCGCCGTGTCGCGCTCCCGAACACGCGAATGGTGCCGTTGGTGCGTTGCACGGTGACGCCGGCCTCTTCGAGTTTGTCGCGCACCGCGCCGAGGTGCGACGCGCACGCGCCTTTGATTTCGATATCGCCGCCGGTAATGGCCGCCGCCACCATAAACGTCCCGGCTTCGATTCGGTCGGGAATGACCGCGTGATCCGCGCCGTGCAATGCCGGCACGCCTTCGATTTCCAACGTCGGGCTGCCGGCGCCGCGGATGCGCGCGCCCATTTTGTTCAGAAAGACGGCGAGGTCTTCGATTTCCGGCTCGCACGCGGCGCACTCGATGATGGTGGTGCCTTTGGCCAGCACTGCCGCCATCAACACGTTGGCCGTGCCGGTCACCGACGAGCCGAACCGGCCGCCCATGAACACGTCGGTTCCGACCAGCTCCGAGCACCGGGCGTTGACGTAGCCGCTTTCCATGACGATCTCGGCGCCGAGGCGCATCAGACCTTTGATGTGCATCTCAATGGGCCGGTTGCCGATGACGCAGCCGCCCGGCATCGAGACTTTGCAACTGCGCAACCGGGCCAGCAACGGTCCCAACAGGCAGACCGACGCCCGCATTTTGCGGACGAGATCGTAGGGCGCGACGCCGACCGGGCTTTCGGCCCGGGTTTCGACAACGCCGGCGCGCCGGTCGTGTTTCACGTGGACGCCGATCCATTTCAGGATCTGACACATCGTCCGCACGTCGGCGAGGTCCGGGACGTTGCGGATGATGCACGGTTCGGGTGTGAGCACCGTCGCCGCGAGAATCGGCAGACAGGCGTTCTTTGAGCCGCTGATGCGAACGGTGCCTTTCAGCGGGATGCCCCCATTGACAATCAACTTGTCCATAACTCCCTCCTTGTACCGCACTGCGTGACCGGCCTGATTCCCCAATCAGGCCGCGGCGTGAGCAATCACCACGCGCTCATGCCCCTGCAAATCGTTCATCACTTCGACCGCGCCGTAGCTGTGGTCGCGGAACAATCGTTCCACCGCCGCGCGTTGCCCGGCGCCGATTTCCAGCGCCACCAACCCGGAGGCAGCGAGCACGCGCTTGGCGGTCTTGACCAAGCGCCGGATCACTTCGAGTCCATCCTCACCCGCCACCAAAGCTGGCACAGGCTCAAAGTCTCTGACCTCCTTGGGCAACGTCGCCCAGTCCCCACGGGCGATATAGGGCGGATTCGACACGATCACATCGGCCCCGACGTTGTCGGAAAAGGCTTCTAGCAAATCCCCTTGCAAAAAGCGAGCATTTTTTTCCACGCCGTGCCGCCGCGCATTCGCCCGGGCCACCGCCAACGCCGCCGCGCTCGCGTCCACCGCGAAAATCCGCGCCGCCGGCAACTGCTTGGCCAACGTCACCGCAATGCAACCGCTGCCGGTGCCCACATCCAGAATCGTCGCGTCCGGTTTTGCCCGTTTCACCACCGCTTCGACGAGCAGCTCCGTTTCCGGTCGCGGGATCAACACGTCTCGGTTGACCGCGAATGTGAGTCCGTAGAACGCCGCTTCGCCGGTCACGTACTGGATCGGTTCGCCGGCTGCCCGCCGCCGGACCAACTCGCGCAACCGCGCCAGTGTCGCCTCATCCAGTTCCTGCTCGAACTGGAGATAGAGATCGAGCCGGCGTTTCTGCAAGACGTGCGCCAGCAACAACTCGATGTTCAGCCGGGGATTTTCAAGGCCGTGCTTCTCAAAAAACGGCACCGTCTTGTTGATGACCTCCAAAATCTGCACAAGCGGAGACTACACCGGTCACTGGGCGGCGGCAAGATGAAGCGGAATTCTATTGTAATCGCAGCCGGTAGAAGCGCTGCCCGTTGGTGACCGCGCCAGAGTCAAGGTCGTTCGTCGGGCCGGTTGTGGGAACAAAAACGGTGCCGCTGAGATTGGTGTAGCTGCCTCCCAGTGACGACGTGGCTTCCACGATGTAACTCTTGCCGCCCACCGCATCCCACCAAAGCCGGAAGTCCTGGCCCGACCACTCCATTGCCGTGAAGCGGAAAACACTTCCCGGATTCGTCGGGTCAGTACCCGCAAGAAATTCCTGGTAATTGGTAAACCCGTCGCCGTCGGGATCGGCGTCCGGCGCGGCGGGCGGGCAGTCGAAGCAGCCGAACTTCTCAAACTGCCACGCCTCAAACAGCGTCAGGGCGGGGCCGGTCACCCGGTTGGTCGAATTGCCGCCGTTGCTGGCGAAGACAATCTGGTTGGTGCACCTGCCGGGCGTGCTCGGCGCGAACTCGACCGTGACGTTGGTGGACTGACCGGCGAACACACTGAACGCGCCGCCGGCCACGACCGCAAAGGGCGCGCCCAAACTCGTCGCCGTGCCACTTAACGTGCCGCAGTCCAAGCCGTCCGGGTGGGCCGCCAACACCGGGAACAACACCGTCAACGCCGCGACGCTGGACGTCACGCTGCCGCCGGGATTGCTGACGGCACCGTCGAGGTTCATGCTGTTCTTTTGCCACTGACGGCGTTGTTGGCGGCAGTTGTCATCGCCGGTGAGGTGCTATCGCAGGGGGTCACGCGGCAATCATCGCGTCGCTCGTGGCCGAGCCGCTGTTGTCCGGGGCGATCTTCAGCGCATACAGTTTCGCGCCCGGCGCCCCGGATCATTTCCGGCGACCGCCGGGGCCGGCGGCACGAGATTCACAATGACCGCCACCCGACTCTGCGCGTTGGTGAATCCAGCCAGCACTTCCTCCGGCGACAACAAGCGTGGCGCAGCCATCCCCGGCAGGACCGCCGCCGCGAGCAAGACGATGCTCAACCCAATTGGGATCCCCAATCGCACCACGAGAATTCATACGTCAAAAGACAGGGAAACTCAATGACCGCGAACGACAGATTGAAAGCCATCCCCAAACCGGTTAAAGTACCGCACCATGATCATTATTGAACCCCACATCCACATGTACTCGCGAACGACTGATGACTACCAGGCCATGTACCGCGCCGGCATCCGCGCCTGCGTCGAGCCGTCGTTCTGGCTCGGCACCAACCGCCGCTATGCCGGGACGTTCTTCGACTACTTCCAGCTCATCCTCGACTTCGAGACCGTCCGCGCCCGGCGGTTCGGCATTGACCACTACGCCGCCGTGTCCATCAATCCCAAGGAAACCGAGAACGCCGCGCTCGCCGACGAAGTCATTGCCGGCCTCGGCGACTACCTCGACCATCCCCGGTGCGTCGCCATCGGCGAGATCGGCTTCAACAACATCACGCCCAACGAGGAACGCGCCTTCATCCGGCAACTCGAAATCGCCAAGCAACGAAAAATGCCGGTCATCGTCCACCTCCCGCACGTGGACAAACCGCGCGGCATCGCCCGCACCGTGGCGATTCTCCGGGAACTCAACCTGCTCGGCCCGCAAATCGAAATTGACCACAACACCGAGGACACCATCCAAACCGCGCTCGACTCCGGTTGCTACGCCGGCATGACCGTCTATCCGATTTCCAAACTCACCCCGGCCCGCGTCTCGGCGATGGTCCGGCAATACGGCAGCGCCCGCGTGATGGTCAACGGCTCCGCCGACTGGGGCATCTCCGACCCGCTCAGCCTCGTCAAAGTGGTCGAATTCATGAAACAAGACGGCCACAGCGAGGCGACGATCCGCGACCTCGTCTTCAACAACGCGATGGCGTTCTACCGGCAATCCCCGAAATGGCAACCGGACCTCAACATCCAGCCGCTCGACCCGCGCGAGTTTCAGCGCTGACCGGCTGGCTGCAACTCGTCCGGCTGCCGAACCTGCTCACCGTCCCCGGCGACCCGCTCGCCGGCGCACTGCTGACCGGGGCCGCGCTCGACTGGCGACCGGCAGTGGCCAGCGTCTGTTTCTACGCGGCCGGCCTCATCAGCAACGACCTCTTCGACGCCGCCGCAGACGCCCGCGACCGGCCTGACCGGCCGATTCCCAGCGGTACCGTCTCGCGCACCGCGGCCGGCATCGTCGCCGGCGCGCTGGCCGTGACCGGCCTCGCGCTCGCCCCGACAATCATCGGCGTCGCTTTGCTCGCGGCAATCCTTCTTTACAACACCGGCGGCAAACGCATCCCGGTTTTCGGCCCAATCAACATGGGCGCGTGCCGGGGACTGAGTTTCATGCTCGGCGCGGCGGCTTTTCATCCGGCGGCGGGCCTGCTCGCCCTCTACATCGCCGTTGTCACCGGCATCGCGCGCCACGAAATGACGGCACCCCCCGGCGCGGCGCGCTGGTTACCGGCGTTTGTGCTGGCCGGCGGGTTTGCCCTGCTCCACCCGACGCCGGTCGCAATCCTTGCGGTCGTCGTGGCGTGGTGGGGCGGTCGTATGTTGTCGGAGGGCCACGCTTCTGCGTGGCCGCCGCCGGGGACGGACGCGCAGAAGCGCGTCCCTCCGGTCATTGGGATCTGGATCAGCGCCTTGTTGCCGGTGCAGGCGGCGTTTTGCGCCGACGCCAACCCGGTCGTGGCGGCGGTGTTGCTGGCGTTGTGGCCGGTGTTTCGGGTATTGTCGCGGAAGTTTTACGCGAGCTGACGATGAAAAAGCTGCTGGTCATCCAAGTTGCCGCGCTGGGCTGCGAGCTGGTCCGGCAACGCGACGTTGCCGGGCTGCGGTTTCAACCGCTGGAGCCGGTGTTCCCGGCGTTGACGTGTCCGGCGCAGGCAACGTTCCGCACCGGGCTGCCCCCCGCCGAGCACGGGATGACCGGCAACGGCGTGTTTGTCCGCGACCTCAACCGGCCAATGTTCTGGGAACAATCCTGCCGGCTCGTGCGCGGCCCGCGCTTGTGGGACGGATTCCCCGGCCGCACCGCGCTGCTGTTCTGGCAACAGAGCCTCGGCGAGGCGGTGGACTTCCTGCTCTCGCCGGGACCGATTCACAAACATCACGGCGGGATGGTCGAGGCATTTTACAGCAAGCCGGCCAACCTCTACGACCGGCTTGCCACCCAGCTTGGTCAGTTCAAGCTCCGTCACTACTGGGGACCGATGGCGTCGCCAAAATCCTCGGACTGGATCGCCGCGGCGACGGCCGCGTTGTTGCCGGAAACGGATTTGTGTCTGACGTACCTGCCGGCGCTCGATTACGATTTGCAGCGGCAGGGCACGGCCGGGCGCGCGCGCGATGCCGTGGCGACGGAACTCCAACTGTTGCGCGACGCGGCGAAGCGCACCGGCCACGAAGTTGTCGTGTTTGGCGATTACGCCATCGGACCGGTCCACCAGCCGGTGTTTCCGAATCGGGCATTGCGCCGGGCCGGGCTGCTTCAGACGCGCGCGGTGAACGGCCGGCACTACGTGAACCTCCACGAAAGCCGGGCGTTTGCGATGGTGGACCACGAAGTGGCGTTTGTGATCGGCGACGCCGGCGACGTGCTGCGAAAGTTGCCGGGCGTCGAGTCAGTAAACGATGGAATCGCGGTGGCGTCGCCCGGTTGCTGGTTTGCGTATCCGTGGTGGGAGGACCCGCGGGAAGCGCCGGACTACGCCGGGCACGTGGACATCCACAACAAACCCGGCTACGACCCGTGCGAATTGTTCTGGGGTTGGCCGCCCGGCGCGGTCGGGCAGAATCCGAACCGGATTCACGGCTCGCACGGGCGCGTCGGGCCGGACCGTAAGGCGGCGTGGGCGTCCACCGTGGATTTGGGAAACGTGGATTCGTTGCTGACGTTGGCGCGACGGGTGCGGGAGTGGTTGCATGGATGACGTGTACGACCAACGATTGACGGTGGCGTTTGACTTCCCGGTGATTTTCACCCGGCAGGTCTTCGCACCGGGCAACGCGGCACTGGCCAACGCGATTGACCGCAAAGGCGGCGCGCGACCGCACCGGGTGATTGCCTATGTGGATGGCGGCGTCGAGCCGCTCGTGCCAGCGGTGGCCGGATACTTTGCCGCGCACCGGGCGGTGGCGGAGCTGGTGTTGCCGCCGCAGATCGTGACCGGCGGCGAGGCGACAAAGAGCGGCTGGACGCAGGTCCGGCAGATCATGACGACGTTGGGCGAGCAACGGCTTTGCCGGCACAGCGTGGTCGTCATTGTCGGCGGCGGCGGCGTGTTGGACATGGTCGGATTCGCGGCGTCGCTCGTGCACCGCGGCCTGCGCGTGGTGCGGGTGCCGACCACGGTGCTCGGCCAGAACGATGCCGGCGTCGGCGTGAAAACCGGCATGAACGAGCACGGCCAGAAGAATTTTGTCGGCACCTTCGCGCCGCCGTTCGCCGTACTCAACGATGTGACGTTGCTGACGACGTTGCCGGACCGCGAATGGGTCGGTGGCATTGCCGAGGCGTTCAAGGTGGCGCTGATCAAGGACGCGGCGTTTTTTGATTGGCTCTGCGGCGCGGCGGCCCGGTTGCGGGCGCGCGATCTCGACGCGATGGAACAGCTCATCCGCCGCTGCGCCGAGTTGCACCTCGACCACATCCGCACCAGCGGCGACCCGTTCGAGCAAGGCTCGGCCCGGCCGCTCGATTATGGCCACTGGTCGGCGCACCGGCTGGAAGTGCTTTCGGGATTCACACTCGGTCACGGCCAGGCGGTGGCGGTCGGTCTGGCGCTGGACAGTTACTACGCGAGCCGGCAGGGGTTCATCTCGGCGGCGGATTTGGAGCGGTTGCTGCGCGGGCTGACGGCGAGCGGGTTGCCGGTCTGGCATGAATTGCTGGAACGGACGGAGGTGTTGGACGGGCTGGAACAATTCCGGGAACATCTCGGCGGCGAGTTGACGTTGGCCATGCCGGCGGGCGTGGGCCGGTTGCAACAAATCCACGCCGTGGACCGGGCGGTCATTGCCGACGGCATCCGGTATCTGAAATCATGGCGATCCACCTGACCTACTGTCTGAACGTTCATCCCGGCGAGAGTTGGGCGGAGAATTTTGCCGCCATCCGCAACCACGCGCTGCGCGTGAAGGCGCAAGTTTCGCCACGGGAAAAATTCGGACTCGGCTTGCGACTCGCGAATGCCGCATCGCGAACGTTGGCGAAGCCGGTCGAGTTGGCGAAGTTCCGGGAGTTTCTGGCGGCCCACGACCTGTACGTGTTCACCGTGAACGGGTTTCCGTACGGAACGTTTCACGGCAAGCCGGTCCAGGAACGCGTGTACCGGCCCGACTGGCGGACGACGGCGCGCGTGGCGTACACCAACCGGATTGCCGACATCCTGGCCGCGCTGTTGCCGGACGGCGTGGCCGGCAGCATCAGCACGGTGCCGGGGTCGTACAAGGCGTGGATTACCGGTAAACGTGATGTGCAGGCGATGGTGCGGAATCTGCGCCGATGCACTGAGCATCTTGCTTGGCTGCGCGAACGGACCGGCAAGCTCATCACGCTCGGTCTCGAACCGGAGCCCGATTGTTTCCTCGAAACAACGGCGGAGGTCGTCCGGTTTTTTGAGATGCTCCCGGCGGGCGAGCACTTGGGCATCTGCTTCGACACCTGTCATTTCGCCGTCCAGTTCGAGGATTTGCGCGCCAGCTTGCGCGGGTTGAAGGCGGCCGGTGTGCTGATTTCCAAAGTCCAGATCAGCGCGGCGTTGGCAACGACTGATGCCCGCCAGTTGGCGCGGTTCCGCGATGATGTGTATCTGCACCAAACCCGGTCACGTGGTGGTGAAATCCGGTCGCACTTTCATGTGCCGTTGGATTGGAAAGGCACCGCCCGGCTGCGTTCGACGGCGGACCAACTGACGCCCGCATTCTTTGCCGATGCCGCGAAGCTCTGCCGGCATTTTGAGATTGAGACCTACACGTTTCACGTGTTGCCGGCCGCGTTGCGGCGCGATGGTGTGGACACCAGCATCGCCCGCGAATTCGCCTTCGTCCGGTCGCGCCTAGCCAAGTTGTGAGGTGGATTCGTTTGGTTGGACAGTTTTTGGTTGATTGTTTGGGTTTTGGGTTTCTCGATTGATTGCGGGATGCGATTCCCCAGTGCCTGATGTGGGCGCTCTTCGTTGGAGAACCGCCAGTCATCGCTCAGTCCCTTCCTCAGTTGCCTCTCGTCCACATGTTCCCGCAGATACAGGCATTCGTATTTCACAGTCCGCCACAGCCGTTGCACGTACTCCCGGCTGGTGAATGGCGCGCCGTGGTCGTTGCTGTGAATCTGCGGCACGCCATGCGTCGCCAGCGCCTCGTCCACCGCCGCCCGCACCGCCAACTCCTCCGCCAACGCGGTGGGATCGGCGGCGGGCGCTTCGTTGTGCTCATGGGACCTCGCTTTCCCGACTTGATTTCACCCTCTCAGATCCATCGCGGCGCTCAGGATGACAGCGTGAAAAGCGAATCGGGCGTCCCGGATTCCCGGGCCGCCCGACGCGTGATTCTGGTTGCCGGCTTACAGGCTCTTGCCGACTTTCCGGAGGAGGTCCACGGTGCGGCAGGAATAACCCCACTCGTTGTCGTACCAGCTCACGAGCTTGAAGAACTTGCTGTTCAAGCCGATGCCGGCCTTCTTGTCGAAGATGCTCGACAACGGGCAGTGGATGAAGTCGCTGCTGACGACTTCTTCGTCCGTGTAGCCGAGAATGCCTTTGAGATAGGTTTCGCTGGCTTTTTTCATCGCGGCGCAGATTTCGTCGTAGCTGGTTTCCTTGACCGTGCGCACGGTGAGGTCCACCACGCTGACGGTCGGCGTCGGGATGCGGAACGCCATGCCGGTCAGTTTGCCTTTGACTTCAGGGATCGCCAGACCGACGGCTTTGGCGGCACCGGTGCTGGACGGGATGATGTTCTGGGCAGCGGTGCGCCCGCCCCGCCAGTCCTTCTTCGACGGACCGTCCACGGTCTTTTGCGTGGCGGTGTAGCTGTGGACGGTCGTCATCAAGCCTTCCTCGATGCCGAAACCTTCCTTCAACAACACGTGCACCAGCGGCGCGAGGCAGTTCGTGGTGCAGCTCGCGTTGGAAATGATGTGGTGCTTGGCGGCGTCGTACTTGTTGTCGTTGACGCCCATGACGATGGTGATGTCTTCGTTCTTGGCGGGGGCGCTGATGATGACTTTCTTGGCGCCGGCCTTGAGGTGGCCTTCGGCTTTCTCGCGGGCGGTGAACAAGCCGGTGGATTCGACAACGACATCCACGCCGAGGGCCTTCCACGGCAACGCCGCCGGACCTTCCTTGACGGCGAGGCACTTGATTTCCTGACCGTTGACAACGAGGACGTCATCGTCGGCGAGGGTCGGCGCAGATTTCTTGCTGCTGACGGTGCCGGGGAACCGGCCCTGCACGGAGTCGTACTTCAACAAGTACGCAAGGTTATCGGCCGGCACGAGATCGTTGACGGCGATGACCTGGATTTCTTTGCCGAGCAATCCTTGATCGCAGATTGCGCGGAACACCAGTCGGCCGATGCGGCCGAATCCATTGATCCCTACTTTGATTGCCATGTTGTTTGTCTCCTTCGAGTTTATTGGGTGAAACGTGGGGCGAATGTTACGTCAGCGGCGGTGCGCCGTCAATAACGGAAACTCGCCGGTGGGGCCGGTTTAGGGTTTGGGCTTCAGCAGATCGTCGAGCTTGGCGAACGGGTTGGCGATCTTCGCGGGGCCGGTCGGCTCATTACGCTCCACGGCCACCTGACCGGCCCGTTGGTATTTTTCATGTTCGTGGTCGTGGCAATAGATGCAGAGCAACTCCCAATTGCTGCCGTCGTTGGGATTGTTCTGGTGGTTGTGGTCTTTGTGGTGGACGGTCAATTCCTTGAGTCGTTTGCCGGTGAATTCCCGGCCGCAACTGGCGCAGACATGGGGGAACAACTGCAAGGCGCGTTCGCGGTAGCTTTTTTGGCGTCGTTCTTGGTCGCGCCGCAGTTGGGCGAGAATCTCCGCTTGCCGGACGGGGTCGGGTTTCATGGGCTAGTGAACGTTGCGTTCGATTGTTTCGAGCAAGGCGTGGACGAGCAACGCATGGGCTTCCTGGATCCGGCCGGTATCCGTGCCGGTCACGATGAGTTCAAGGTCGGCAAGCCCCCTGGCTTGGCCCCCGTCCTTGCCGAGCAACGCCACCGTGCGCGCGCCGGTCTTCTTGGCCGCCTGGAGCGCCCGGAGGATGTTGGGGGAGTTGCCGCTGGTGGTGAAACAGATGAGCAAGTCGTGCGGGCCGGCCAACCCCTCGACTTGCCGGGCAAAGATGTTGTCGTAGCCGAAATCGTTGGCGATGCAGGTCATGGCGGTCGGGTCGGCGTTGAGGCAGACGGCCGGTAACGGCCGGCGGTTGCCCCGGTAACGGCCGATGAGTTCCTCGGCCAGGTGCAGGGCTTCGGCGGCGCTGCCGCCGTTGCCGCAGGTATAGAGGGTGCCGCCCGCGCGCAAGGCGGCGACTGCGGCCGCCGCAATCCGTTCAAACGCGGCCACTTGGGAATGGAGAGACTGGAGCGTCCGGCAACCGTCGGCAATGAACTGTGGGAGGACCGATTCCATGCCGGCATCATAGCGCGCCCAAAAAAATCCGCAACTTTCCTCTTGTGCCGTTGTTCAAGTGAGTGCAAGCTATGTCAACGAAAAGGATCCGCGGATGCCACTTTTGAAACAGACCCCTGAAACCGTTTGGCCAACGCGCGCCGAGATGGACGGCTGGCCCATTGCGGAAGCGGGATTGTGCAACCGGGCCGTGCATTGTTTCACCGCGGCCGGCCTGAAAACCATTGGCGAACTGCGCGGGTTGCGCCCCGCCGACATGCTCCGACTGCCGCACTTTGGCCGGCGCTCCCTCCAAAATGTCCAATGGTTCTTCCGCTGGACGCGCCGGATTGAGAAACAGGACGTGCCCTTCCATTCCCTACCGGCAATGCTGGTCGAATTACTCAATCAGCCGGAAATCTTCGTCCTCGAACACCGCTACGGCCTGCTCGACCCGCTGTTCCGCCCGCACCTCAAATGGCGCACGTTGCAGGACATCGCCGATGTCAGCGGCGGGTTGACCCGCGAACGGGTCCGCCAAATCGAGGCCACCGGCCTGGAGCGGCTCCGGTTCCGGCTCTCGCGGACCTTGATGTCGCCCCTGGAAGCGCACCTGGTCAGCCGGTTGGTCCTGCGCGGCGGAATTGTCACCTGCCGGGAACTGGCCGACTGGGTGAACGACCCCGCGTTGGGCCGGTACCAGCCCTGGGGTTCATTGCGGTTACTGGCCGACGTGGGCCGGCGCATCCACAACTACTTCGACTACTACACGATTCTGCCGCCGGAGACCGTCGCCCGTGTCGAAACGAAAGCGCTGGAATTCCTCCAGCGGCATGCCGAGCCGCAGCCGCTCGCGAGTTTGGTGGCGCTGCTGCAACCGGAATTGGGCCATTATGCCGGCGACTGCGAGCGGACGCTGCAAGTGATGCTGGAACATCACCCGGCGATTGACGCCACGCGCGACGGCAGCTTTTTCCTCGGGACCAAGTCGGCGGCCTGGTTCATCACCAGTCTTCTCAAGGATGCCGGCAGCGTGGTGCCGCTGGAAACGCTCCAACGCGAGTACAACCAGCGCATGATCCCCCGCAGTCAGAAGAGTCCCCAGGCGCTGGTCCGGGTGCTTGGCGAGCTGCCGTCGGTCGCCCGCGTCGGCGCCGGGCTGTATCAGTGGCGCAAAGCCGGCCAGTGATTTTGCTCGCCGCCCGGCATCGCCCGGCCTAAGCTGCCGCCGTGCGCATTCTGGACAAATACCTGTTACGCGAGTTTGCCTGGCCGCTGCTGTACTGCTTCGACGCGTTCGCGCTGCTCTGGATCGTGGGCGACCTGTTCAACCATCTCGACGACTTCATCGAAGCCCGCGCCCCACTGTCCACCGTCGGCCGGTACTATCTGACGGTGTTCCCGGAGGCGTTCGTTCAATTTCTGCCGATGGCGCTGTTGTTGGGGTTGCTGTTCTGCCTGGCCAACCTCGCCCGGCACAACGAACTGACCGCCATGCGCGCCGGCGGCCTGAGCCGGGCGCGGTTGATGGTGCCGTTTCTCGCCATCGGTCTCGCCGCCACGGCGGTCGTCGGCCTCGTCAACGAACTCTTCGTGCCCGGCAGCCAGGCGCGCGGCAAGGAACTGCTGGCCGGTCTCCGCGGCGCCCACCGCGCCACCGGGGTCATCCAGAACTTCTTCTACGCCGATCCCGCCGCCAACTTCTACCTCTACGCGCGCGCGTTCCACCCCGACACCGGCCAGATGACCAACCCCGAAATCCACGAACAACATCCCGACGGCACCCCGCGCCGCGACCTCTATGCCGAACGCGCCGTCTGGCGCAACGGCGCGTGGTGGTTGTTCACCGTCCGCGTGGACGACCGCGGTCCGTCCTCCCCCGCTCCGGCCGTGGCCGAGCTGAGCTTCCCGGCGTTGCGCGAGCCGCCCGCCCGGCTCGCGCTCGCGGCGCGCGAACCCCGGGAGATGACGACCACCGAACTCCAACGGTTCATCCGCGCCAAACGCCGCAGCCACGACGTGGCCAAGCTGCCGGCCTACGCAGTGGCGTTTCACGAACGGTTCGCGTTTCCGTGGACGTGTTTCCTGGTGGTGTGGGTCGGCATCCCGCTCGGCATGCAAATTGGCCGGGGCGGCGCACTGCGGAGCGTCGGCGTGGCGCTCGGGTTGGTGGTGGCGTTCTATTTCCTGACCATCATCGCCCGGGGACTGGGCAGCAACGGCTGGCTGTCGCCGGTGTGGGCGGCGTGGGGCACGCCCGCGCTCCTGTTCGGTGCTGGCGCAATTTTGCTGCGCCGGTTGCCCTGAGCGTTGGGCGGTTCAGGGGAAGGCGTCAAGGGCCTTCGCCACCTGCTTCCCGACGTCCTTCCAATCCGAGAATTTGATGGCCATGCTCTTGCCCTTGATCCCGGTGGGCGCGGTGATCTTCGGGGCCAAAGCCTGGTCGGGCATCGTGTACAGGAACTGCGGATCTTCGCAGGCAAACTTCTCCTTCCAACAGTTCGCCAACGCCGTCATCTGCTCGCCGAAGTACAACCCTTGATCGGCGCTCACCATGGCGGGGCCGGTGATGAAGATGATCCCCTTCACGCTGGCCGGCGTGAACGAGCAGACCATCACGTTGTAGACCTGGCTCGCGTCGGTGTGAATGCCCGCGCTCAGGGACGGATATTTTCCCCACGGAACGCCATCCGGCACGGCTTTTGTCTGCATCAAAGCCGGCACGTACTCGCTCCAGTATTTCTTCCACGCCGCCAGATACCGGCGCGCGTTGGCTTCGTACTGCTTGGTGCCGGGCTGCAACGACGCCAGTTGCTCATAGTCCGCGCGCAGGCTCGGCGCCCGATCCAGGCACTCGGCAGGAATCCAATGTTTGAGGCTCCGCCCCGCCTCGTTCTTGTCCTTTTTGCCGGGCGCGGCGGATTGCATGAAGATGATGCCCACCGGCCGACCGCTCTTGGCGGCCAACTGGCTGCCCAACGCCGCCGCAAACCCGGTGGCCGGCTCCCACAAGGAGGCATACCGGTTTTCGGGCGTCGTGGAGGTGGACACGCTGAACCGGCGCGGCTGGCGGGAATCGTCCCCTTTCGTGCGGCGCGTCATCATCCGCACCACGCCGGTCGTCTTTGCCGCCGGTCCATCCAGCTTGCCGCCGGGCGCGGCGACATACCAGACGTCGCCGATCACGACGTTCGTGCAAACCCGTTCGTGCGCCAGTTCGCCGTTGATGGTGAACGTGACTTTCAACGTCTTCGGCTCCGCGCTGGCCGGCATCGGCGGCAGTGTGACCTGCCATTCGCGCATCGCGGGCGTGACGGGGATGGTTTTCTCCACCCCGGCAAAGCTGAAGTGAATCTCGGCCTTGCCCTCGGCCGGAGTATCGTCCCACTGACCCCATTTACGGGTCGCGCCCCAAATCGTGACCGGCTGACCCGCTTGCAGCACGGCATCGTGGACGAACTGGCTGCTCAGCAGCGGCATCTTCCGGTATTCGTTGGCGAGACCGATGGCATTGGGATCCATTACCACCCCGTCAATCTTGAGCACGCCCCCCGGCCACGTCTTGCTTGTCACCAACTCGTGGTCGTAATAGATGAACGGCGTCAGCGGCAGCAGGGCCTGGTTGTAAATGTTCGGCTGGTTGCCGGCGCCACCGGTGGCATACGACACGCCGCGCGGCGCTTTGACTTTCGGCGATGTGACGATGAGTTTCTCGCCCGCGATTTTCACATCCGCCGGGAACCAGACACGGTTTTCATCGGCCACGTAGAACAGTTTCACCTGGTCCGCGCCGTTGGGAATGACTTTCGGCATTCCGAGACCGTCCTTGACGTTGCTGCCGGTCTCCGCCACGAGCAATTCACCGGCGGTATTCTCCAACTCGATCATCACCTTGTCGCCCTCGACCCGGTAGGACTTGAACATCGGCCCGTCGGCGACCACGTTCTTGCCGTATTCGTTCTTGAGCGCGTGCAACGCGAGCCGCTGACCGGCGAGCGTTTTGTTGAAGTAGTGAATCCCGCCGGTGATATCAATCTGGCTGGCCATGCCGGTATGCGGAATATCGCGCGCCAGCCATGTGCCCAACCGCATTTCCGCCATGCTGCCGATGCTGGGGATGTTCTGCTGGCCGGGCGCGTAAAACTGGTTGAAATACACCGGCAGGTCCGGCCGATTCCAGAGCAGCCGCCAGCCGCGAATCAGGCTGTGGAGGTTGTTGTAATACAACAGCCCCTCGTGGATGTTGGCGTACCCTTGATTCCAAATCCCGCCGCGCACCGCGTACGGAATCATCGGGTTCAACCGGGCATTGAACAGCCACGTCGCATCCCGGTTGCCGTTCATGTTGCCGGGCACTTTTGTGGGAACCGGCTTGCCGTCCTGAATGGCCGCCTCAACTTCCGCGTAATATTTTCCCCACGCCGCCTTGTGTTCCGGCGTATTCGGGTCCGTCTCCAAAATCCTTTTGTAAATCGCCTGGGTGTATTCATCCTTCCCGTCCCGGAACCCCTCGCGCGGCGTCCACGCCTGAATCGAGGTTTCGCTGAATGAGCAATTCAAGATGCCAATCGGCACGTTCACTTCCCGGAACACATGATACGCGAACGAATACGCAATCGCACTCATGTCGCCGGCTTCGTCATGCCACCGCGCATTCGCGTGCTCGATCGGGTGCAACACGGCAAAAAAGTCAGTGATTTTCGCCTCCCGAATCACCGGTTGCTTTTCCTCCCCGGCCGCCACGCGCCTGGCAATCTGCTTCTGCAACACCTGCCCCACGTCGGTTTTTGGAGCAGCAGTCAATTGCATGTTGGATTGCCCCGACGCAAACCACACTTCGCCCACCAAAATATCCTTGATCGTGACGGTCTTACCGGTGCTCTCGGTAATCTTCATCTCTGCCGGTTGAAAACTCGCCTTCAACGGGTCGAGTTCCACCAGCCACTTGCCATCCGTGCCGGCCGTTGCCGTTTTCTTCTGCCCGGCAAACTCGACCGTCACCGTCGTCCCCGGCCTGCTCCAGCCCCAGACCGGCACCTTCATCTCCCGTTGCAACACCGCCCCGTCCCGGAACGGCGCGCCCAGTTCGATGGCGAGTTTCGTGCCCGCGACCACCTTCTCGACCGGTTCCTCGGAAGTTTTCCCCTCTTCCTGCGCCCACAAGGTCAACGGCACCAGCAGCGCGCCCGCCGCGAGAAATATGAACAAAGCTGATTGGTTTTTCTGACATGCATTCATTTGTTCCATTCCTTTTTTAATATCCACAGCTACTAAACGGCGCGGCCGGCAGGCCGTCCTTGTTATACAGCAAACTGCCCGCGGGATGAGTCGTATAGGCATACCGCACCGCCACCGGCTCCTTAACATCCTTGCACGAAACAACCAAGTCCGCACCATCAATCGCTCCCTCCGCCCAATGCCACACCCCGTCGGCTCCGCGAATCGCCAGCCATTTCAGTTTTGCCTCGGGCGTCTCCACCGGCGGCTGTTGACCCTGCTTGGTCGCCAGCATCAGACCGTGCTCCGCGTTCGTGAAAAAAACCCGGATCTTATCCCCCTCAACCCGGTGCCCCTTGTACAGGGGCCCGCTCGGCACGAGTTCCTTGCACCCATAAACATTGTGCAAAGCCAACCGGGCCAGACGCACGCCGGTATCGTATTTGTTGGGCGGATGCTCTTTCACCGCGCCCACGTCAATCGTGACCGCCATCCCGGTGTTCGTGATCGCCAGCGCCTCAAACTGCGCCTGCCGGATCTCCGCCCGGCCGTCGCCACCGGCCGGATTGTTTGTTGGCGACACGCCGATGCCCGGCAATTGCACAAAGTAAAACGGGAAATCCCCCTGCCCCCAGACTTGCCGCCAACCGAGAATCAGCGCGCGCAGTTTCGGCAGATAGTGCCGGCCGTCCTTTTCGTTGCTCTCGCCCTGATACCAAACCGCGCCACGCACACCATAACCGGCCAACGGCGCAATCAGCGCGCTGAAATTCTTGCCGGACCCGGCATTCAACCACGACTCGATATTCGACCCGCCGACCGCCGCATGGATGATCCCCACCGGCACTTGAATCTCTTGTTGCACCCGATGGCCGAAATAGAAACTGGTTTTCTTGAACTGCCCAACACTCTCCGGCGTGCACACCAACCACGGCGCACCCATCTGACGCAAAGCCGGATAGTTGCCGGTCAAGGTTGAACCATCCGGGAGCCGCCGGCCGACGCCGCCTCCTAGTTTCCCGGCCATATTGGATTGCCCGGCACACAGCCAGACTTCGCCGATCAGAATATTTTTGACCGTCCTGGTCTCTTTCTCGCCGGCAAGTTCCGCCACCACGGTCAGGTCTCGCCCCGGTAGCGCCTCGCTCACCGAGGTCAACTTGTCCGCCGGCAGCGCATCCAGCACGACTTTCCACGAACCGTCTTTATCCGACCCGGCAACCTTCGTCTGGCCGGCAAAAGTGACGGTGATTTTCGCCCCCGGCGGCGACTTCCCCCAAACCGGGACGGGCATCTGCTGTTGGAAGACCGCGTTGTCAGCGAACGGCAAACCGAGTTCGATTGCCGGGCGATGCTGGTTTTTTTCTTCAGCGTACAAAGCCACAACGCTGCCGCAAAGCGCCAATGCTCCGGTAATAATCATCCATCGCTGCTTCAACATCGGTGACCCATTCTCTTCATTTTGTCCCTGCTTGTTTTGCCTCTTCGAGAGTCATTAGCTTGGGCGGATTTTGATCTTCCTCGATCTTTTTGACCATGGCTTGCCACTGTTTGGCAAACCGCCCTTCTTCGATCTTCCCGAGACGCGGGTCGGTCTTCAGTTTTTCGACCACCGCCCTGGCATTGCCGCCGTATCTTGGCAACACATTCATCAACATCTTGATTTTGAATGACCCCTTGCCGGTTTCGAGATCCAGCGTTTCCGGCAAGTACTGCAATCCCTCGGCAATGTTGAGGTTGATCAAAAGATTAATGGCTTCCCCGCGCGGACCTTGGTTGTGATACGAATGGTACGTCCGGTCTTGGTCGGCGATGATGTACTGTACCTTATCGGCCACGTAATGAAAATCCGCCACCGGCATCTCCGCCACCATTCGCAACCCCTCGGCACGCGTGTTCTGCCGCTTGTGATCCATCAACTTCAGCGCGGCGCTGTAGAAAAGCGCCTTGTCCTTCACCAGCCCGGCCGCATACGGATTGGCGCACAGGTGATTGAGACTCCGCGCCAGCGACTCGTCCGTCGCGCGGAAAACATCGCCCGGTTCATCGGCGACAACCAACTTCAGCATGTCGTCGTAATACTTGTAGGCCGGCTCGCCGAGGCAACTGAGCGCACTCGCCGCCGCCGCCCGCACTTCCGGATCCTCCCCGGTATCGCGCAGGATCGCGCCGAGGTTCTCAAGCTGAGGCAATGCGACGGTGTTCGTGCAGCCGGTACCGAAGTAGCTGATCGCGCTGAGTTTCTCGGCTTTCGTGCCGGTTTGCATGAGTTTCACCACCTTCGGGATGAAGTCGCCCTGTTTTTCGCGAAGCGTAAAGACCGCCTGCCGGGTGATCTGCGCAAACGGGCTGCCAAAGTACGCCAAGAGTTCGTCGGGGGTTTTGCTCTTGAAATCAATCTTGCTGAGTTGAATCGTGTCGGTGGCTTCCTTGCCTTTCAGCCACAGCGATTCATCGGCCCCCTTGCCGGTGATATAGAGGGCGCGCCGTGGGAGGCAATAGGCCAGCAGATGCGCGCCGGTGCTGTTGCCGTCTTTGGACTCGCCGCCATCATGGGTGAAACGGCCGTCCCAACTCCGGTACAGGGTTTGCAGCCAGCGCGATTTCTGAAAGAACTGCTGGGTGATTTCCGGCCCGGCCACGTTGGCGCCGAGCGGCGTCCACATCATGTTGAAATAGTAGGTGGCGTGACCGGTCTCCAGCCCGTCGTAGGATGTTGCGGCACACTGCGAAAAGTGCGCCGCCGCTTCCCGGTTGCCGTAAAACGACATGCATAGAGCCGTCGTGGCGCTCATGCCATTATTGTTAAAACTTCTGCTATTGGGATCATGCACGCCATACGGAAGCGTCCCCCGGTGGGTAAAGCTGTTGTAGAAGGCGTGGCACTTCGCGATCGCCGCATCGACTTCTGCATTTTTCACACCGCATTTTTTTGCCAGCAACAGCCCCATGAAACACGTCAGAGTCGGCTGGTTCATCTGCCCGTACCCGATACAGCGTCCGTGCGGTTGGCCGTTGTTCTTGCTCCAGATTGCCATCCGGTGACTCCACAGCCCGGCCGCGTCCTGTCCCAGCGCCAACGCCTCCGCATACGCTTCAATCGCCGGCAGGACCGCCTTGTCGCCCGTCAGCAAATGATATTCGGCCAGCGTGATCAGCCGGTACCCCCAGTACCAGCCGACATACCCGGCATCCTTGTCGCCGCGCACGACGGCCAGCAAATCCTCCCGCTTGGGGTTGGCCCACTCCTGTTTCGGCAACTCCGCTTTGACGATGTCGATGTACTTCTGTTCCCCGGTCGCCATCAACCCGAGCCAGCCGTTGGCCAGACCGCCCTTCGCGGCGTTGATCTGCTGCGTCTTCCCCTTGCCGGTGGACTGGGTCAAATACTCCGCCGCCTGCCGGATGATGGCGTCCGACTTCGGACAATTGTCGGGAGCGGTCGCGCTGTAGCTGCCCAGCACTTTCAACTGAAGCTCAACCTTCTTGTCTCCTTGCAAAATCAGCGTCAGTTTCCCACCGGCCTTCGCCGTCTCCGCCTCGTCGATGGCATCCGCGAATTGGCGGCAGACGTCGTTCTTGAACTTGGCTTTGCCGACACCGACGATGCTATCGCCGATGGCAATCTTGCCTTCCGCTGGCGACCCTTTTTCGACATTGGTGATGGTGATGCCGTTCTTACCCACTTCTCCCAGCAAGCCGGTCGGGCCGAGTTGTTTTTCACTGTCCCGAGAGCCGGCCATGACTGAACCCGTCAACAGGACGACCACCAACGAAACCGCTGCGCCGCGTAGAACTTTTATCATTGCTGAAACCCGTCCTTTTCTGTCCACACCGCATCGAGGCTCAACCCGCGATAAGCCCGGGCGAGCACGGCGATGTTGCGGTCGTCACCTTTCAACTCACTGACCGGTTTCGACAAGATGCGCGCCAACGGCACGAGCCCTGTCTTGCCGCGCGGCGCGGTGAAACCGTAAAGCCCGACGCCCGCCGCCAACGCTTCCGGCACGACCTTGGTGGCGTCCTGATTGTTCCATCGCGCCAAACACGTGATGAGGCGCGTCTGCGAACCAATCATGGATTTCACGTCATTGATGGCCTTAATGCTGCCCGCCTCGTTCATCAGCCAGTCAGCTTCCCGGTACAGGTCGGAGTTGACCACGTGCGGATGTTTGATGTTGTTGACCGTCAGCCAAATAATGCAGTTTGGGTTGGCTTCTTTCGCAGCCTTGCGGATCACCTTCCAAGTACGGTCAATCGCCTTGCGGCTGTAGGCCAAGTCCTGTTCCTTCGTCAGCTTGTCTTCACCCGGGAAATCTTCCCCCATGAGTTGTTTGTAGAGCTTCTTCTCACACTCCAACCACTTGCCTTCTGTCGGTCTGCGGTTTGGCATCCACAACCAATCAATCATGAAACCATCAATACCCGTCTTGGCAACCGCGTCGCTGATGGCTTTGGAAAGATAATCGAGATACTCATCCACCAAGGCAATCGAATGACCTCCTTCGCCATAGGTCAGTTCCGGGTTGTCTTTGCACCATTTGCCATTCGCCTGCACACAGAAATAACCAAAGACCAGCATCCCTTCCTTGTGCCCCAGCTTCACCACTTCCGGCAAAAAGTCATGTTTCAACCCCGGCTGTTCCGGGACAAAACCGTTCTTGTACCAAGCGTACCCGTTGTTCGGGATGCAGAAGGTCTGAATCACATTCGCGCCGATCGCCTTGTACCACGCCACATGCTCGGCCGGGTTGGCCGAGGCCCATGCCCCCGGCGCGGCGAACGGCTTGCGTTTGCGGGACGTGGCCGCCCAATTGAAATCAATGCAGTACGCCTTGATTTCCTTAATGGAGGCTGTTGCCGGCTTGGTTTGTTCCCCTCCGCCCTCGTGCGCTTTGAGGTTTATGGGTGAAAGCAGTGCAACGGCTGCCAGCCCAATAATCATCGCGGTAAGAGTTCTCAGATGCGGCTGCATTTTGATCTCTTACGGCGATAATCTGGCACCCATCCTGACGCGCATACAGGGTTTCTGTCATCACAAACGATCATCAGCTGCGCAACCATTGTTTGTCGCATGGATCTCACTTGAGCTGGTTGTATTAGAAACACCGCCAACGGGTTTTCGTTCCAGATTTTTCCGGCCCGGGTCATTTGCCAGGCGCAACACGATGTGCGCAGCCATTACCGCTGCCGCGGCCAGCTTCGCCGTCGGGATCCGGTCCGCCGTGTCCCCGGCCATGTGCAAATAAAACGGCGGCGTCATCTCCCCCCGCCCGCCCGACAACACCACTGCCGGCACACCTAACGCAGTGAACGGAAATTGATCCGAGCGGTTGTGCTTCCCTTCCCGGCAACCAAACTCCACCCCCAACTCACGGGACACGTTCGCCGCCAACTCACCGGCCCGCGGATAATTCCACGTCACCAAGCCCCACGGCCGGCTCAGTCCCGGCGTATCACAGTTGAACATCGCCCGCGCCCGGCGCAACTCCTCCGCGTGCGCCCGCGCATGGTGTTGCGACCCCAATAATCCGATCTCCTCGGCGGCAAACCCAATGAACCGCACCGTGCGTTTCAACTCCCCCCGGCGCTGTGCCAACAACCGCGCCATTTCCAGCACCATCACCGCCCCGGCCGCGTTGTCATACGCGCCCGGCCCGATGTCATGCGAATCCAGATGCCCACCCACAATCACCAACTCCTCCGGGCATTCGCTGCCCGGTAGTTCCCCCACGACATTCCACGTCGTCGCTGGTTCGAGATGGCTGTCGGCAATCAGGTGCGCGGAAACATCGCCAACCGCGAGGAGTTGCCGGAGCGCCTGACCATCCTCATACCGGACGCTGACCGCTGGAATTTTGCCGGGCTGACCATTCCCCACGCTACCGGTATGCAAACCACCGCCGGGTGTGCGATTGATGAGAATTATACCGGCAAAACTACGGGCCACCAACCGCTCATAGACCTCCTGCCGGTGACCACTAGCACCATCAGTCACCACGAACCCCGGACCCAAGCCAGCCAAATCGGCGACGGAACCGGTCCCGCCGTTGACCAGCGGCGCTTGGCAATCGGTGGTCGGGCTATACGGCAACGCATAGCATTCAAATTCCCGAGTGACCGGCGCGGTAATGATCAAGCGGGCCGGCACACCACGCCGCCACGCCGTAAACGCAAACGGTTCGAGATGCGGCCGGTTAAGTTGATACGCCGCAAACTGGCCGACCATGAATTCCGCCGCGCGCCGATAGCTTTCGGTACCGGCAAAGCGCGGCCCGATCTCGTTGCACAACACCGCCAGATTGTTTGCGACCTCACTCACCGGCCACCCGGATGTTTTGATGGACTGCGCCGCGAATGCAAATCGGCTCGTTTTTGATGCGGACGAACCGGTTGCCGCGGATGGTCATATCCCGCACGCAGCCGGACTCGAACCACTTGCTCGCATCGCCCTCGACGTGAATCGCACACCGCATCCCCACAAACTCATTATCGGCCACCAGCACCCGCCGCCGGGTGGTGATGAGAAACCCGCGCGTCGGGATCCGCACCACTTTGCAGCCGGTCACCTCCACTTCGGGCGTCCACGTCACGTTCTCGATCACATCGCCGTCGCGCCAATCGGCCGGCACGGGCGATTCCAGCGTCAGCAACTGTTCCCGGTCATCCATCATCTCGACCGCCGTCACGCGATTGGCCGCAAATGTTTCCAGCGAATCACCCCGCACGAACTCGATTTCGTCGCCGGGATAAAACGCCTGAAACCCATACGTCTGCCGGTGCATGAACCGCGCCTTCACCTGCCGGTCGCCCACCACACCGGCGATTTTCAAATACGTCCCGTGCACATTCATCGCGTCGTCATGCGCGCCGCAGAACAAACAGTCCTTCACCGTGATCTTGCCCCGGCAACCGGAGAAATGCGTGCAGTCGGCCCAACACGCGCTCGTGCGTCCGCTGGCCGGGTCGGGCGCGATCTGCACCCGGTCGAGCGTGATGTTTTCCGAGAATTGCCCCACGATTCCCATCCCGTGCGCGAATCGGAAATTACAATCCCGGAAAACCACATCTTGGCTCCGATGAACAAACACCCCGACACAATCGCGCCATGTGTCCCGCACCTGAAACACCCGGCCCTTGAGCATGTCATGCTTGCCGTGAACGCGCACCCGGTAGGGCGCAAGTTCCTCCAGCCTCAGCCCGGCCAGCGGGTCTTTGCGCCGCCAGATTTCCTCGGTGTCCGGTATCAATTCCTGCGCCAACCCGGTCTCGTAGCTCCACCCCTCGCCCACCCAAATGATCCGCCCATGTTCCACCCGGTAAGTCGAGTCGCGGTGGATGACGATGTCTGCCCAATCCGCCGCCGCGTCCGTCACGGTGAACTCGGAAACCGTGGGCCGGTGATAATCGAACGTCAGCCCTTCAATCGTGACATCTTCCGATTGATCAATGCAGCACTCGATCATCTTCCCCCGGCAAACCAGTCGCGCCCCGTGCCCGGTAATCCGCACATGCCGGGCGTTCTCGAGCAACAAACCGGCCACCTTCTCCTGATCGGCGGCGTCGTTGTTGTTGGAGATCTGATACCGGCGGCGCTCGCACTGGGCCGGCCACAAGTCATACCGGCCCGGCGCGAAATGCACGGTCAGCGGCTTCTCCGGAGTCCCCTGCGCCGTAAGCCTCAACCCACCGGCGAAACTTGCCGGTGTCACTTCGATAACATCGCCATCTCTCATTTCCGTCTCATCACAATCCATGGGGATTTCCAGCCGACCGGATTCTTGGCGCTGAAACCACCGGCCTCGATGAACAGATAATCATTCACGACGTTCATCTGGAGCGCCTGATTGCTGTTCAAGTGCATCAGGATGTCGCCGGTGTAATACAACAGCGGGTCATCCGTCCGCCCATTTTCGGCGAAGGTCAGCTTGGCCGGTAACAATGGATTCGGACGCAGTTTGGCCGCTGGCGTGAACGCTTCCATCGTCGCCACCTCGCCCAACTGCGTCCACGTGCCGACGACTTTCTCGTTGGGCACGAATTTGCCATCCCAGCGGAATTTGCCTTGTTCGGGGTCAAGCTCCATGTTGTCCGGGTCCTGTAACGCCTGCCACTCGGCGCTCAACATCGGCACGACGGTCGCCGACTGAAGAATCTCCTTCTCGCCGATGGGTGGCGTCTTCATTTCCTGAATCCAGATAAGAAAACGGTTCTGCTGCTTCCCGCCGTTTTCAATCTGCAAGAAGCTCGTGGCGGCAATCGTCACGGGCTTTTCGAAGTCCGGCCACCAAGCTTTATCGATGCTACAGCCGATCGGCACCCCGCCCTCCCGCTTATCAACCCCTCGGTCTTTCCCGGTAATCTGTTTCCCGTTCACGTAGATGCGGAACCCCTCGCCGGCCCCGACATGTGACATGCCGCCCACCAGCAACCGGTAGCGGTAGCCTTCCTTGAATTTCGGGAACGTGAAGGTGCCGCGCAGCAGCAGTACCTCCTTCTCCCAGAGTGTCTGCATGGGGTACCCGCAGCGGCAGAAATTATTGCGATTGGTACACTTGCCGAATGCCGTATCGAGTTGCCCGTTAAGCTGACCGAAGGGCTGCAAGCCGCTCTTCCAGCCCGCCTTCTTCGCGTCGAAGTCCACGGCAAACCAGTTGGTCATACCCGCGGGATAGGTCACCTTGCGATAGCGCCACCCAGTGCCCGGCCGCTTGGCCTCCGGCGGATCGAAGGAGAAGTAGTCCCACCGCATCGTGTTCGGATCCGGCCCGAAATCATGCCACTCATAATCGTGCACGCCAATGCTGCTGTACAATCCGACCAGTTCCTCCATCTTCGGGCTGCGATAGTAGTAGTTCGGAACAAACGGCACGGCGCTCGTGGACTCCTCCAGCAGGAGCTTGCGATTCGCGCCGACAAACTCCGGAATCACGCGCTCACGGATCAACTGGGATACGGCCGCCTTCAGGTCGCCGCTGAGCTTGCCCGGGTCGGCCGTCATGAAGATTTTCTGGTGCGGCAGCGAGCGACCCGGGTACCGTTCACGACCACGCTTGTAGAGTTCATCCAGCCCACCGGACAATCCGGCCAGGATCTCGGCCTGCTCCTGCGCCAGAACCTCGATACCCGAATCCATATTCATCCCGCCCGGGGCGCTCATCTTGACCGGGGTCTCCGCGTAGGCTTTCCCGAGGACTTGCACAGCCAACGCCTGCACTTCCGGCGCGGCCTCCTTCAGCTTGGACGCCAACTGCCCCAGCACACCCCACCGGGTGCCCAGCGACATCACCCGGTTGGAGGCAATCAGGCGACCGATCACCGGCAACACCTGCTGGTAACACCGCTTGTCCACGGCAATTCCGGCAACGGCACTCACCGCCGCGCTCTGCAACCACCACTCATCGTGCTGCAGCCAATAGCAAAGCCGGTCGACATGCGGCACGAGCAATTCCGGACGGGCCACGCTCAACGCGACGAGCGCACTGCGCACTGTCCACCACGATTCCGCCGGGTCGTTCACCATCCCGATGAGCAACTGCACCATCTCGTCGGTCAGCCGCTCCGACTCCGCAGGCCGGTTCTTCCCGGCCGCAAACAGGCTCACGACCATCGCCCCCGAATGTCGCGCCCGCGGGTCTTTGTCCTTGAGCAACTCCACGATGAGGTGATCCCGGTCCTGGCTGCGAATCACCTGATACGCCATCTCGCGAACGCCTTGGTCGGGATGCCGGCAATACATCAACAACACTTCATCGGAGACGTTCGGATCGTTGACGCGCCGGTAAATCGGCCACGACGCATCGGTCGCCAACTTCTCGGCGTCCACGTCCTGCGCCTTGCCGTCTTTGTTGGGAGCCGGTGACAGCGACAAAAACACATCATCCGCCGCCGTGCCCCACGGACGATCCGGCAACTTGTACGGCTTGCAGAACTTCGTCGGCTTCGCGCCGGTAATCCGCAACGTCTTGCGCGGAATCGTGTAGGTCAGAGCGTACGCATTTCCCCAATCTTGGGCGTCATACCGTTCACCGCCAAGGATGCCAAACGAGCCGTCGAACCGCCGGGACAGTTCGTAATGCCACATCCGGTGATCCATGAACTCCCGGTATTTCTGCGGCTTCTTGTCGTACATCAATCCCATCGAAGCGCTGCGCCAGATCTCGCCGATGCCGCCGCCGGTATGACCGTGCAACATCCACGAGGTCGAATAAAACCCTTTCACTGCGGAAATATCCCGCGCCTTCGCATAGACCGACTTCTCCCCGTCGGGCGTCAACGAAGCCGCTGCCGCCATCGCAAAAGCCAGACCGCCTACCTTGCCATTGTCCACAAATCCGGATTCGGGCAGGTGATCGCCGTAAGGCGTGTTGCCATGACCGGCGAACCGGTAGAACTGTCTGAGCGCCGCCTGCAAGGTGTACTCGTCCACCTTGACCCCGCACTCCTTCGCCAACAAGAGGGTTGTCACGCAATGCACTCCGGCAGCGTTCAACTGACCACCGGAATAGTAGTTGAACTCCACACCGCCCCGGCAGCTCCAGCCGTTGTTGTACATCGACCGCTTCAGATAGTCCGCCACCTTCTCGATGACCGGGAGAACCGATTCGTCTCCCGTCCGCAGATAATATTCGCACAACCCAATCCCGCCCCAGCCGGCAAACCAAGGATAGGTGTTGAGCTGCGGTGTGTTCTTCGTCTTCTCCACTACCTCCCGGACCCAACCGCGCGCGACTGCGAGGTCCTTCTCCTCGCCGGTCGAGAGCATGAACAGCAAACCGAGATCATAGCCGAGGCCAGCGTGATTACCGGTCTTGGCCAGATAATCGGCCATGCCTCGCACGATCTTCTCCGACTTCGGGCAGTTCAACGGCCACGTCGGGCTGTACGCGCCCAGCACCGGGATCTGCACCACCACTGCCGGCGCGTCCTTGATCGCGAACTTGATCACGCCATCGGTCGCCTCCGCGGCCGTGATGATGTTGCCGAGTTGGATGCGCGGATCAATGTCCTTGAGCTTCTGGCCGTTGATCGTCTCGATAATCTGACCGACTTTGAGTTTGCCCTCCGCCGGCGAACCTTTCTCGACGTTCTTGACCTTCATCACGAACGCCGGCTGATGCAGTTCGATCCCGATGCCGACCGGCCCGAAGCGGTCAATGCTCTGCACCGCCTTCGTTTCGTCCGCGCGGGTTGAGAACAGCGGCCAGTCTTTGTAGAAGTTGCTCTCGAACTTGCCCGACAGGTTGCCATTCGCAGCCACCGCCCCGGTCGCGAATAACATCCCGGCCAACAATGTGCCGGCCATTCTCGCCTTTGTCGCGGTCATAATTTTCATTGGGTTTCCTCGATCTCTTGCGCTCGTCTCACAGTTAAAAAAATATCGTGAGAACTACATACCGCCACGTTTTATCAGTCACTCCTTGGCGTGCAGCGCCTTGAGCGTCTGCTCGCGATCCGCGCCGTGGAGGAACTTCGCTGAGCCGATCTGCTCCTGAAACTTCTTCAGGATCTCCGCATTCTGGCTCAACCGCGAGTCGCCCCAGCCTTTCCACTTCCCAATCGAATCCCAGTCCTGGTTGATGTAGCAGAACGCCTTGACGTTCTTGTACCGGTTGATGAATTGGAAATACGGGACGAACCACTCGTCCCAAGCCTTGTTTGCCACGGCCAATCGCTTCCCCTTGGGCGCGCTTTCGCCGATCATCACCGGCTTGCCATGCTTGAGCGACGCCGCCATGAACTCCTGAATCCCCTTCTTCGTCATGATGCCGGCACTGAATAGGTCAACCGCCCACCAGTCCACCACATCGTCGCCCGGATAGAAGGGCATGTAATCCATACTCCCCGCCCCGCCCAAGCACCACACCGTCGCGACATTCTCCAGCCCGGCCTTGCGGATCTTCGCGGTCACATACCGAAACGCGGCCTTGTAGCTCTCCGGCTCGTACCCATTCCATGACCCGTTGAATTCATAGCCGATGCGAATGAAGGCCGGCCGGTCCAGGTCCTTCAACCCCGCACAGAACTGATCAAGCTGCGCATCGAACTTGCCGGCCACCACCTTGTCGGCATAATGCAGCGGGTTCTTGCCGCTGTGGTTCATGCCCAGCCCGATCTGCGGAATCAGAAACGTCTGCGGATACTTTTCCAGTTCCGCCTTGAGCTTCACGAACCGTTCGGTGATGTTCGCGAGATTGAGCCTCATGTATGTCATGTACACGACCGGCTTGTTGGTGCCGATGGCCTCGTAGTAATCCTTGAAACCCTCCGGTGTCTGCCCGGCCCCAGTAATCACCCGTCCGTCCGGCGGTTCCAATCGCGCCCCGAAGTAGGGCCGGTTTGTCTTTGCGCCGTCCGACCAAGAGACCAGCGTCAGGAGCGCGATCAGTAAGATGGCCGTCTGAAGACCGCGCCGGTTCATTCGTCTCCCTTTGTTTCGTGTTTCTTCTTCCCGGCAGCCTTGCCCTTTGTTGCTACGGCAGAGGGATTGTAAGCTGGATTCGGTTCCGTCGGCACCAGTGCATCGGTCGCTTTCAGCCATGCGAGCAAGTCATCCAACAATTCATCGCGCTTGGCGGGATTGATGCCGGCCAGATTGTTCCGTTCACCGATATCCTCGGCCAAATTGTAAAGCTCCACGGCGTGATTGGTCGCGAGCTTTTCGCGACCACCATCGAGCTGCCATTCCTCGTGAAACAGGTGCAACTTCCAATCTCCCTTGTGAATCACACTCACCGGGCGCGTCCGAAAGCCCGTGCGCACATCGAGTTCACGGCCGCGGGGCACCGGTCCGTCGAGATACCCGGGGAAATGCCAGAAGATCGCCGACCGCGTCCACGTGCCTTCCCCCTTGAGCAAGGGCAACAGGCTCTCGCCATCGAGCACCTTGCCGGCCGGGACCGGGATACCGGCGGCGGCAAGGAACGTCGGGAACAAATCCACATTGATCACTGGCACGTCGCATTGACTTCCCGGCTTGGTGACGCCCGGCCAGCGGACGATGAACGGCTCGCGGATCCCGCCTTCGTAGTAGCACCCCTTGCTGCCCCGCAACGGTTCCTGCGAAGATTGCCTCGTGCCGCCGTTGTCACTGGTGAAGACCACCAATGTGTTTTCTTCCAGGCCCAGTTCCTTGATCTTTTTCAGCAGGATGCCGACCCCGTCGTCCAAGTCATACGTGCAAGCCGCGTACAGCGCGTCATGATGCTGCTGGCCCGGCGCTTTGGCTTGGAAACGTGCCAACGTGGACTGGCGAGCTTCCAACTTCGTATGAATGGCATAATGCGAAAGATAAACGAGGAACGGCCGGTTCTTGTTCTTCTCCATGAACTTGCAGGCCGCCTGGGTCAGCGAATAAATCGCCTTCGGATTACCGGGCTCATTTTTCGACCAACCATCACCGGACTGAAACACCACATCAAACCCCTGCTCCCCGGGCGCGGTGCCGTCGGGGCCGGCCAGATGCCATTTGCCGAAAATTCCCGTCACATAGCCTGCGGACTTGAGCGCATCGGCAAACGTGATGTTCTTCTTCGCCAGCCCGCTCTTGCCGGGAATCGGCACGAGCCGTTGCGCGGCCTTCGGTCCGCGGGCCGTGCTCCCCACCGCATACACATGATGCCGCGGCGTGTAGTTACCGGACAGCAGGCAAGCCCGGCTCGGTGCACAGTTGCCCGCGGCGGCGTAACCGGCAGTGAAGACCATCCCCTCTTTCGCCAACCGATCAATGTTCGGCGTCTCCATGAAATCACTGCCCTGATAGCCGACATCCTTCCACCCCAAGTCATCCGCAAAGATCAAAACGATATTGGGTTTTTTACTGGCAGGTTTCGGCGCTTCTGCGGCGCTGGCGATGGTCGAGACCGCCAGTAGGCCGTTAAGGATGACAGTTATTGCCTTCATGGGGTTAGTTTCCTCGCTATTTTCCGGCAATCGGAATTGTGATCATTGTCACCGTTCTGGCTGGAATCGCGACCGGTACACCATTGCCAACAGACGAACCGGTGACCGTCCACTGCCGGTAAGCAGCATTACCGGCAATGGTCGCCCCGTCAATCTTGATCTCCGCATGAATGGCGTTCGCGGAATTGTTGACCGCCCAGAGCGTGACCGTGTTGCCCTTGTGGAACGCCCGCGCAAACAGCGAGCCATCCTCCATCCCGGGATTCCCGTCATCCACCGGCAACGGCGTGGCGCGCGCGAGTGACGAGGACAGCGCGCTTTGGATTTCGCCTTGCACGCCGGTGCGGCGGTAGTCCCACCAGACGAAACCGGTGACACCGTGATCCGTGCAATCAAACAGCGTCGCGAGCGCTCTCGCCGCTTCATCGAGAACGTCCTTCGGCGCGGGGAGTTTGTCCCAGTGCAGTTCGGTGTGCCAGCGGGGAATTCCGCCCGCCGCTTTCGCCCACGCGGCCATCTTTGCCGGGTTCCGCCACCGCGGATAGTAGTGTGTGCCGGCAATATCCAGCGAATCTCTCCCGCCGATGCGATACAGCCCGGCCAACCAGTTGGGTTTCGGGCCGTATGTTTCCGGTCCGATGAACTTTGGCACCGGTATGCCGTTCGCGGCGCAGAACGATTTCACCGCGGCGACGATCGCTTTGTGCTTTGGGGGCGTGATGTTTCCTTCGTTGTACTCTCCTTCGTTATCAATGCCGAGCAGATCCATGTTGAATCCGTTCGCGTGCATGAAGGACAAGAAATCGTTCAGCATTGAACTGTATTTTTCGACGATCACGCCGTCCGCGTTCTTCGTCCAAGTCGGCCAGCTTTTCTTCCCCTCAAGACGCTTGCTGGCAAAGACGGTAACATCCGGTTTTGCCGCCCGGGCGAGTTTCATCGCCTGGAGCACGGGTTCATAGAAACTGGCCACGATTTTCCCCGGTGCCGGATGCGCCGGTCGCTTCACGTCACCCCAGATCGGAATCCGCAGACAGGTGAAACCGTCCGTACCGAAAACATTTTTCGCGTCTTCAGCAGTGAACGCCTGGGCCTTCCCCGGCTGTTTGATGTCGTAACCGAAGTCGGTGATGACCGGCCGCACGGCGGCGGCATGAATCATGATGCCCACCGGCCGGGACGACTCCACCTCCGCCCCGTTCGCGACCAACACTCCTGCCAACAGCGTGATGGCCGTCGCCATTTTCATCATGGTCAATCATTTACTTGTTCGTGCGTTTCAGCACCACCAACGGCGACTTCCAGCCAACCGGATTCTTTTCGCTGAACCCACCGGCCTCGATGAAGAGGTGGTCCCCCTTCACCGTCATCTGCAACGCCTGATACCGGTTGAGATCCATCAGGATGTTGCCGGACCAGATGAACGCCGACGCATCGGTCGTCCCGCCATCCTTGAAGCTGATTTGTTTGAACGGCGCGCCGTTGATGTCGCCGCGCTTGGCCGGCGTAAAATCTTCCAGCGCCGGCACGACCGCAACCGTCGTCCAATCGCCCAGCACCGCCGGGTTGGCCACGAACTTGCCGTCGTATTTGAACAGGCCTTCCTCCGTCGAACGCTCCGCATCGTCCGGATCCTGTCGGGCCTGCCACGCAGCGGAACGCATCGGCATCACGGTCGCGGCTTTTTGAAATGTGACAGCGTCCAGCGGCGGCAGTTTCATTTCCTCCATCTCGAGACTGAAACACCCCTGCGGCACCGGCGGCATCGTGACCACCGCCCGGTTGCCATACCGGAGAAAGGTGATTGCCGCAATCGTCACCGGCCCTTTGCCAAACTGATCCAGAAACTCCTTCGTGATGAACGCGCCCCGCTCGCGTCCGCCCTCCCGCCGCCCCACGCCCGTTTTCACCTCAATGAGTTGTTTGCCGTTGATGTAAATCCGGTATCCGTCGCCGCCACCGACGTTGTTGCCATAATTGACCCCCAACCGGTACCGATGCCCCGGCTTCAATGCCGGGAACTCGAACGTGCCGCGCACCAGCAACACTTCCTTGTCCCAGAATGTGCGCATCGGATACCGGCCCAAACTTCGGATTTTGGACATCTCCGCCTTGTCGGTGACCAGCTTCCCGTCGAATTGGCCGAACGGCGCGAGTCCCTGTTTCCAACCAGCTTTCACCGGATCAAACTCCGGCTTGAACCACGCTTCCATCCCGGCCGGCACCGTCACCTTCCGGTACCGCCACGGCGTGAGGTCGTACGCGAGTTTCTCCGGCGGGTCGAACATCCAGTAATCCCACTTCGCATTCTTCAGATCCGGCCCGAAGGCGTGCCAGTCGTAGTCAGTGACATCAATTTTCTGATAAAGATCCACCAACCCATCCAGCGCGCTGGACTTCTCAATGAACTGGTTCTGCTCATTGCCGGCCGCCGCCGCCAACAACTTCGCGCGGTTCTTCGCCATGTATTCGTAAATCAAATGGTCGCGGATCACCGGCTTGATCACCTTCCGCAACTCCGGCCCGAACTTGTCGAAGTCCGCATCGAGAAACACCGACTCCAACGGCAACGGATCATTCGGGAACTGCTGCCGGGCAGTCTGGTAGAGCAAATCATACCCGCCCTCCAAAGTGGCAATCGTCCGGGCGATGAATTCCCGATGCGATTCGTACACCCGCGAAATATCCAGTCCGCCCGCCGCCGTCTTCACACCCGTGTAACCGGCATAGGCTTTCCGAAACTCTTCCGCCGCGAACTGCTGCACCGCCACCGGCGCTTCGCGCAACATTTCCGGCAACGGCCCATACCGCAACGGACCGCTCGTGTTCCACCGCTGACTCGTCCGCACCAACTCCGCCATCGCGGGAATGACTTTCCGGTAGCACCGTTCCTCCACCGCCACCGGTGTCAACGCGCTCAACGCCGCGTTCTGCAGCCACCACTCCTCGTGTTGGAGAAAGCCGGTAATCAAATCCACGTGCGGCACAATCGCCTCCGCCGGCATCCGCGCCACGAGTTGCAACGCGGCCTGCTTGACCCACCACGACTCTGCCGGGTCACGCAACATCCCGATCACTTTCGCCCAGCCATCCTCACCCAAAAACGCCATCAACTCCGCGCCCTCAAACCGCGCGCTGATCGCCGTCAGGATCGCCCGCCGCACCCGCGCGTCCTTCGAGTGAAACAACTCCATCGCCAATTTCGTCCGCACGTCACCGGCCACAGTGGGCCGGCTGAGGTACGCGCTATTCATCCCCAGCGCCTTGTTCGCCGCCACATACCGGACAAACTGGTCGGGATGATGCGCGCAGCGCCGGATCGTCGCGTCATCCACGTCGGGTTGCGCAAACGCCACGAGCAACGGCTTACCGGAATCCTTGGCCACCGTCTCGCGTGAAAAATCCGGCTTCGTGCCGTCCGGCATCGTGGCCGGCTCGATGGAATCAAACGCGTCGTCCGCCTTCGTCCCCCACGGACGCTCCGGCAACTTGAACTGCTTCGAGAACTTGGTTGGCGGCGCGCCGGTGATGCGCAGCGTCTTGCGCGGCACGATGTAGGTCAGCGCATAACCGGCGCCCCACTCCTCGTTATCGTAACGTGCCCCGCCGAGGATGCCGAATGAACCATCGAACCGGCGCGACAATTCATAATGCCACCGCCGCGATTCAAGAAAATTCCGGTACATCTGCGGCCGTTTGTCGGCCAACAGGCACATCGCGGCGCTGCGCCAGATTTCACCAATCCCGCCCCCGGTATGGCCATGCAGCATGAACGTCGTCGTGTAAAAACTCGTCAACGCCGCCACATCACGCGCCCCGGCATAGATCGAGTTCTCGCCGTCGGGCGTCAACGCCGCGGCTGCCGCCATCGCGAACGCGAGCTTGCCGTTCTTGCCGTTGTCCACCAAGCCCTGCTCCGGCAAGTTGTCGCCGTACGGAGTGTTGCCGCGACCGGCCCAGCGGAAATGATGAACAAGCACGTCGCGGAGGGTCCGGTCCGGCACATTCGCGCCGCATTCTTTGGCCAACAACAGGAACGTGGCGACATGCGTCCCGCCGGCATTGTGCAGTCCACCGCCGCCGCCATAGGTCACGGCCCCGGCGTGACCTTTCTGCGACCAGCCGCCGAGAAATTCTTCCGCCACGGCTGTATCCACCCACTTCTGAATCACCGGCAACGCCACCGGATCGCCGGTGCGCAGGTAGTATTCACACAACGGAATCCCGCCGTAGCCGAGATGCCACGCGTACGTGGGCGCGGGCTTGCCGGCCAGGCCGTGCACCCATTGCCGGACCGTATCGAGGTCCGTGTCATCGCCGGTCCCCAGCAGAAAGAGCATTCCGATGCCGGCAAAACCTTTGTTGGCACCGGGTTTCTTCAGGTATTCGGCGAAGTCGCGCACGATCGTGTCGGACTTCGGACAGTTCAACGGCCACGTCGGGCTATACGCGCCGAGCACCGGGATTTTGACGACCACTTCCCCGGCATCCTTGAGTTTGAATTTGATGAGACCGTCGGTCGCTTCGGCGGCGGTGATGATGTTGCCGAGTTGGATGCGAGGATCAATGTCCTGAAGCTTCTGTCCGTTGATTGTTTCGATGATCTGACCCTTTTTCAATTTGCCGTCCGCCGGTGACCCCGGCTCGACGTTGCCGACCTTCATCACGAATGCCGGTGGGTACAGTTCGATGCCGATCCCGACCGGCCCGAACCGGTCAATGGATTGCTGGGACTTGTCCGTCGCCGGGGCCGTCGAAAACATCGGCGGAGTCTTGTAAAAAGAACTACCGGCCTTCCCGTCCTCCTTTTTCCCCTCCGCTGCCCACGCCACCGGCAAGGTGACGACGGCGGCAACGACTCCCACACGTAAGAAGTTTCGCAGAAAGTTTTTCATAATTTTACTTTTGTTGTGTTTCCGAAATGACGGCCTGTTGGATGAGAGTCCAATACTGACCAGGTTTCGTCGGGTTTGCCAGTTCCGTGACGGCTTTATTCTCCGAGAACGCCAACGCCTCGCCACTGGCTTTGTTCAGCAGCCGATATCCCCGGTCGGTCTTTTCCAATCGCCAGCGTTGCGTGTCCGCTTCGCTGTCCCAGTCGAGAAACACTTTGGATTCCTGCGCCGCCACGGGGAACGCCGCATTCAACTTGATCAAACGATAGACGTTGCCGCCGAGGTGATAGAACCAAATGAGATTCTCGATGCTCTCGCGCGCGGGCTTCAGGATGACCGGCGCGGGCGCGCGCCGGCTCTGCTCCGCCCCGAGCACCTGGCCGTTCGCGTTCTGGACCAGATACGCGCCGTCCGGAATCAAGCCGCCGGCCACCGTGGACGGTTGGCCCTGCAACCATTCCCGAACCCGCCGGTAATAGGCGTCGCGACTGAGGCTGCCGTCCTTGTCTCGCGCCTGCCAGCCCTTCTCGGCTGCGGCGGTGTCGGCGACCAGCCAGGCGTTGCGCTCGTGAACATCATCGAACGAACCGACGATCAGGTAGCGAGGATTATTTTTTCGAGCAATGATGAAACCGTAGTCCAACCACGACAGGTGCCGGCGCCATTCCTCCGTTGTGGTGCGCGGGCTGCCAAACTTCACGGAGCCGGTCACGAACATGGCGTTGGTGGACGCCACCGGGCCGACCTGCGGCTCCAGTTGCCAGCCCCACTTGTCCTTGTCGGAGTCCTCACCGGAGGTCCAGACGGTCGAGAACTTCGACCGGTATTCCCCGTTCACGGCAACGCTATTCGTGTACCCCTCCCGGGTCGTGTACAGCACCACCACCGGCTTGTCGTCTTTGGTGAGATAACTTTTCCCAAGCGGGCTGTCGGGCGCGGCGTACGTCTCCCAAATCTTCCGGCAATCGCGCTCCATGGTCTTGCCGCCCTGCGGATTGAAGGCGATGGCGAACTTCATGTCGTTGTCCTGGCAAAACTTCTGGACGCGTTTCGCCTGCCATTCCCACCGGAAACCATTGGTGAAATCCACCAGGATGGCATTGATTCCCGCGTCCCGGATGGCTTGGCAATAGGCGTCAATATGCTTCTCATCGTTCCAGTTGATGGATTGCCACGCGCCGTCCACGAGCACTTTGCAGCCGTGATAATCGGACGGCTTCCACCAAGATTCCGTCGCGCCGTTCCAGATCATGATCCACGTCCCATAGATCGTCGGCCGCCGATAGAAGGAATCCCGGCGCGACTGATGATCGCGGCTGATCAACGGCATCCCGTAATGCACCGCCTCCTTCTGTGCTTCCAATTCCGCATGCAGTTTCCCTGCCATCTCCGATTGGGCAACCAGATTGGTCGTCTCATACGGGTCACCGGCAAGGTCGAACACTTCCGTCCACTCCGGATGACCGGGATAGGTGATGAGTTTTGCGTTCGTCGTCCGGACACCAACCAGCGTGGGAACGCTTCCCTCTTCGCGGAAATATTCAGCAAGGAACGACTGCCGCCAGTTGGGCGGATGCTCACCGGCTGCGAGCGGTTTCCAACTCACACCCTGCATCTCCTTCGGCACCGGCACGCCGGCCAAGTCGAGAAATGTCGGGGCGAGATCAATATTCAACACCATCTCATCCACCACCGTCCCCTTCCCGAACCGGCGCGGATACCGGGCGATCATCGGAATGCGCAGCGACTCCTCGTAAATATGGCGTTTGTCGCCCATGCCGTGTTCGCCGAGAAAATACCCGTTGTCGCTGGTGTAAACCACGACCGTGTCGTCGGCGATGCCGAGTTCATCGAGCGCGCCGAGCAACCGTCCGAGATTTTCGTCGGCCCCGGTCACGTGTCGCATGTAATCGAGATGCATCGCGTTGTCGGCGAGGCCGCGCGATTTGTTTTCGGGATTTTGGTAACTCGGGCGTGCGGCGGCATTGGGCGCCGGTCGGCTCGTCTCACCGGCGTAAAGACTGCGCAGTCGCACCGGCAAGTTCGTGCCGCCGCGCGGCGTGTGCGGGCTTTTGAAACCGACCACCATCAAGAACGGCCGGTCACGGTTCTGTTTCATCCAATCAATCGCGAACTCGGTGCTGACATCATCCACCCAGCCGGTCGTGGGCTTCGAGACGCCGTTGATCTCGAACGGGTGATCGAAATACCGGCCTTGTCCGATGAAGCTCGCGGAGTAATCAAAGCCGGGCCGCTGACCGCGCTGATTGCCCATGTGCCACTTGCCGATGTACGCCGTCCGGTAACCCGCCGCGCGCAACTGCGTCGCAAACGTGACCGAGTCCGCCGGGAACGGTGTGTGGTTATTGATGATGCCGTTGAGGTGATTGTAGCGCCCGGTCAGGAATGTCGCCCGGCTCGGCGAGCAAAGTGAGAGCGTGACGAACGCATTGCGGAAACGCACGCCTTCAGCAGCAAGCCGGTCCATGTTGGGCGCGGGTCTGCAAGTCAATCAGCGCCTTGGCCGATTTCCCGCTGGACCGGTAGGCGCGCACGTGCCGGATCCGCACGCGGTTGATGTAGCCCACCCCGTCGGCGTTCGCGGGATCTTTTGGATCAAACACTGGAACGAGGCAGTCCCGCGCCGCATCGAGGTTGACCGCGCAGTTCTGGCAGCCGCCGCGCACATCCTCGATATCCACATCCTCAATCGGCGACCGGCAACTCAACAGCCGCACCAACGTATGCCCGTCCTCTGCAAACAAATCCTGCACCCGCACCCGGCGAATCGGGCCGTTGACCTTGCCGAGGTTTTGCGCGCGTTGGTTTGCATCGTCGGCATTCAGCGCGACAATGTCGTCGTTAGGCGTGCCCGCCCCGCGCGCGTCAATGTGGCGAATCGTGCCGTCCTCGCAGTCGCCGCCCAGATGAATCCCGTCCTGATTCGGACGGATGACCGCGGAACGGAACCGGATCCGCTCGATGAGAAACTCGCGCAGCCGGCAGAAACGGGTGTAGTAGCTGACCGGGTTGCGCAGTTCCAATCCGCTCAATGTTAGCCGACGGATATTGAAGAAATTGAGCAGGACGCCGGTATAACTGCCCGGCTGATCCGGCCCGCGTCGGTTACCGGCGGCATTGCCGTCCCAGATGCCGCCGACGATGGTGATGTCGCTGTCGCCGCGTTCGTGCGCGGCATTGGTGAGGACGAAGTGGCTGCTGTCGCGCCCCGCCCCGTCGGCTTGAATAATCCGCGCGGCCGGGTGCAGGCACAGCCGCGTGCCCGACCGGATCCGCAACGTTTGCCCGACTTGATACACTCCGGCCGGCACAACCACCACCGGCGAACCCGCATCCAGCGCCGCTTGAATGGCTGGCGCATCGTCACCGGTATTGTCGCCCCTCGCCCCGTACGCCTTGGCACTGATTCCGTACACGGGATTTTCCGAGAGGTTTTCCATGAAGTGTTGTGTCACTTCTGGTAATCGCCACCCGCTTGGCTCTTATGTACGGATGCAACCCACGCCTCAAGCGCCTTGTTCATCTTGGTCACAACATCCGGCTTCTCGGCGGCGAGGTCCTTCGTTTCACCCAAGTCCGCAACCAAATCATAGAGCTGCTTGCCGTCTTTGGTCACGACCAGCTTGTACCGGTTATCCGACCACGCCGACATGCCCCCGCTCATGAAACCGATCGGATTCGGGCGTTGCGTCATCTTGCCGGTCAGCAACGGCATCAGGCTAATGCCATCGAGCGGCTGCGGTTTATCCTTCGGCATCGGAATCCCGGCGGCCTCAAGAATCGTCGGATAAAAATCACTGGTGACCACCGGTATGGAAGTGCGACCGGATTTTACCATGGCCGGCCATTCGCAAATACCGGGCACGCGGATGCCGCCTTCGTAAATCTCGCCTTTGCTGCCGCGCAACGGACTGTTGTCGCCGGGCCGGCCATTGTCGGAGCAGAACCAGAGCATCGTGTTCTCCGCCAGCTTGCGCTCCCGCAAGCCGCGCCGCAACGTCCCCATCGCCCGATCAATCCCGGGCGAACTTCCGGTCGCGGTTGAGCACGTTCGGGACGACCGCGCCGGACATGTCGGCGTAGAGATTCGGGTGTTCCTGAAGCTGCCGGTCGGCGTCCTTGAGTTGCCGCCACCAATACGCATGGGCGATGACCTTGCATTTCGGAAACATCTTCAGCACGTTATCAACGCGCTGCATACCGGGCTCGACCATGTTCTTGTTCTGGTCGATGTGAAACATGACCGGCAACCCCACCTTCTCACACGCTTCGTAAAGCCGGAGATTCTTCGGATCATCAAACATCAACCCCACGCCGTAATGCTCGCCGAACGCAATCGCGCCATCGGCGATTTCCTTTTTGAGAATGGCAACCGCTTGCTCCACCGTCTCGACTTCCTGAGGCTCAATAATGCACATCCGATCAATCCGCCCCTTGTGCTTGCGAAAGTTCGCCAGCATCGCCTGATTCTCCGCTTCGTTTTGCGGACGCGAACCTTTGTGCGCGAGCGGGCTGACGATACATCGTTCGACATTGCGTTCGTCCATCCACTTGATCACCGCCTCCAGCCCGTCAGGGTTTACCGACATGGCATGCACGTGCGGGTCAATGAACTTGAGATCCGAAGGCGGCTTGGCGACTTTGCCGCGCGCGGCTAGGAGTCGAATCATCTGCTCCGCACAACCCTCACCGGAACTGGCGACGCCCGTCGCATGAACCGTTGCCGGCAACTTGGCGATCTGCGCATTGATGACCGGCATATCACGAACCTCGACGGCTACAAACGGCAACGCGCTGTCACCGGTGTCGGCGCGAAGATTACTGATCAGGGATTTGAGGTTTTCGAGATAATTCTCCGGAGTGCCTGCATTCCCCGAAAACCAAAGCACACCTTTGAGCGTGCCATTCTGCGCGGCGATTTTCGCGCGCTTGCGCACGCTCCAGTAACGCTCGGACTTCCCCAACCAGTCCTCGATCTTCGCATCGCCCGCTTCGGCCACAACCAGACCAATCGAAACGTCCTTGTTCTGTTCCAGCATTTTTTTCACGAAGCTTTCGGCCGGGCCGAGCTTCGCTGCCGGCACCCAATCGCTCTTATCATTGAGCAAGTAACAGCGATCAACCACGCCCCCGGCATCGGCTTCGTTGAATTGGCCGATCAACAAATAGACGTGCAGGTCCTTGGGAGCAGCAACGGCTGTCACACCGCTCAATAAAAGTCCCAACACGATGCTCCGCATTTGCCTATTGCCCCACCGGCGGAAGTTTCTGTTCTTCGAGCCAGACGGTCAACGCCGGGCCGGGCGCGTAGAACTTCTCGGCCGCTTGGCCGTAAAGCGGATAATTGGCCACGGCAATCGTGACCTTGCCGGCCTTGAACTCGTCACGGAAATCAGCCGTGATAAATGCCCCGCGCGATTTGAACACCTCGCGATGCCACGCCGTCAATCCGTCGCGGGTTTCCAGCAGGAGTTTGCCGTTGATGTAGATGCCGAAGCCTTCGCCCATGTTGTTGTGCGGGCTGCCGGCCATGCGGATGCGATACCGGTATCCGTCCTTGAGCGCCGGCACGTCAACCGTTTGGCGGAGCAACAACACATCGCCGTCCGTCACGGTGACCGGTTGCGGACGTTCGCGGTCGCGTTTCTTCTGCCATTCCTTCACGAAATCCGGCAGGTCCGACGGTGCAACTTCGCCGAACGGCGCGACACCGCTCTTCCAGCCGGCTTTCTTGGCGTCGAACTCGGGCGCAAACCAATTCTCCGCACCGGCGGGCAAGACGATTTTCGGTGGCGGAGTGACCGGCGCTTTCTTGCCCTTCGGTGCCGGTGCGGGTTCGGCATCATCATCTTCTTCTGCACCGGTAGCGGCTTTGGCTTTGGTTTTGCGATCACTGCCCGGCAAGTCGAAGGCGAGATAATTCCACGGAGCGGTCGCCACGTTGCCGACCGGCTTCCAGTCGTAATCGTGCACACCGGCCGCCTGATAGTACGCGACCACCAAATCCAGCGTGTCATCAAGTAACTCCGGACGCTTGGCCGGCACTTTGCCGGCAAGATTGGCCTGCAATTCCGTCTGGTTCTTGGGATTCCGCAGGAACGACGCCAATGCGCCTTCCACCAACATCGGTTTCATCGCGGCCCAATGCGCGGCGAGTTGTGCCGCCGTGGGCTTCGGTTTCGCGTCTTCGGCGGCGGCGCGAGCTTCCCGATCCGACTTCGGAATCGCTTCGGCTTCGCCACCCAACAACCGCACCATCGCCCGCCCCATCGTTTCACCGACGAGCATGTACGTCTCGGCATTCCAGTTGTAGTGGTAATCTTGGTTTTTCGGCGATTCCTCCGCCTCGCGCCAGAAATCGCGCGTGTCAATCGAAGCGACGTTACCGGCAAACTCGGGATGCTGTTTCGGATCGCCCACCGCCATCTGCGCCTCCCAGACGCCCTGCCACTGTGCAGGCAGCCGGTAACCGTGAAAGCCGACCGTCGCCACGACCGCTTTCATCTTCGGGGCGTTCAAATCTTTGCGCAAATCGTTGATCAAATTGACGAGGTGCTTCTCGTATTCTTCTTTCGTGGAACCGGCATCCTTGTGTCCTTGAAACCAGCCGAAGCCGGCAATCTCGTAGCCTTGCGCCTCATATTTCATCAACGTGTCGCGCACGCCCTGAACCATCGCCCGGTACTCATAGCCTTCATACTTGTCGGCTCCCGGCTTGTCGGTATGCCCGCTGGACGGCGGACGGAAATCCCAGTTGAGTGACCGGTTGCCAATCGCCGTCTTGATCAGCAGCACCTGTTCATCATGGAACGTGCCGACGACAGAACCAAAGCCCAACTCCGGTCCGAAGGTCTTCCCATTATTCGCAAGCGGAGACAACGGCAAAGCGGGACGCTCCGGAAAGAGCCGGGGGTCTGTGTACGTCACGTCGTTGCGAGCCGTCCAGTTGCCGGCCTCGTCAATCAGGTAGGTGAACTTCTTATCATTCTTCGTCACCCCGACGAGGTCGCCCTTACCGGGCATATTCACTTGCTCCAGCCAAAATGGTTTCTTCGGATCGGGAACCGGGTAACGCTTCCCGGCTTCGAGTTGCACCACCTCGCCGCCCCGAATCCGGTAGCTCCCCGTGACCGGCACGTCGAACTCCGTGCCGGAAAATCCATGCCGGAAGACGCTCACCGTATCCAACGATTTGAGATCATCAGGCCGACTCAGTTGGTAGGTTCCCGGAATGATGGCCGGGTCGGCGGAGTAAAACACATTACGGGGTGGCTGGGCACCGGAAACGCCGCCCATGCCGACCATGTTCGACTGACCGGCGAGGATATAAACCTTCACCGGTTTCTTCGGGTTGCCGGGCTGGCCGTCGGGACGCGGCAGATTCAGCGGCACCGGCGCGGCGGAGACCAGACCGGAAGCACAGAGCGCCAGCACGACGGCGATGGAAAGGGGGCGATGATTCATAATTGTTGGAAAAGTTGTCGTGGCCTACCGCCCGATTGAGCGGTAGGCCACGGGTAGATTGGACTACTTATTGTTGAGCAGCTCGACCATGGCTTTGCCCATGGCTTCGCCGACGTTCATATACGTACCGGCATCGCCCCCGTAGTGGCCGTTGCCGCTGCCGCCGTTCGACAACGGGTTGGTATAGACAGCTTTGACGTTGCCTTTGAACTCTGGATACTTGCCGGAGTCGCCATCGACGGCAAAACAAGCTTCCATGACCTTGTCGCCGCTGCCCTTCTTGGATTCGCCAAGAGTCCCGCACACAAACTTCGCGTTCGGGGCGTTGAAGTCCTTGCGCAACGCCTTGATGAACCGGACGAGGTTCGCCTCATAGTGATTCATATGATTTTGATTCCCATGGTCCTTTTCCCCCTGCCAGAAGAAGAAGCCGGCCACTTCGGCGCTCTTCGCGCCGGGGTAATACTTGTTCAGGTCGGCCAAGACGGTCTTGGCGTATTCGGTATCATCGTCGTATTGCTTGCCGGCATACCATCCCGCCGCAGGCTTCTCGCCGGTGCCTTTGAGATTCTCCTTCGTGCCGCGATAACCGGGTTCGCCATCATACGGTTCGCTACCGGGCGGCAGCAAATCCCAACCGAGACTGCGATTGCCGATGCAGCTTTTGAGGATCATCACCGGCGCGTCAATCGCATCGCCGACATATTTTGCGATGCCGAATTCCACACCGATGGTTCTGCATTTGGCCACCGTGATCGGCTCATTGTTGAAGACCTGCATCCCGCCGCCCTTACCGGACATGACCCGCACGTACCGGACGTCGGCGCGGGCGGCCCATTTGCCCTCGTCATCGAGGAGGTAGGGGTACAATTTCTTGTTCAACACGTAATCCTGAAGGGAACTGATTTTCCCCATGCCCACCGCGTTGGATTGGCCCATGATGATGAAGACCTTGACCGGCTTCGACATGTCCGGTTCCTTGCCCACGGTTTTTCCTGCTTCGATTTTTGGCCCGGCCGGGGCCTGCTCTCCGCCGCCTTTCTTCTTGGCCGCTTCCGCGGTCGAGACGCCAACGGCGATGGCTGTCAAGACAGCCACAACTGCGATCGTCCTTTTCCCGTCCATGTTCATGTCCTTTCTTGGTTGGGGTCGGTTTGGTTTCTGTTATTTCACCGGTGTGAGCGTGAAATCTTTGATGGTGCAACTGGTGGCCGGCTTGGCAAAACTGATGGTGTTTTTGCCCTGAACCAACGCCACGACCACCGGCGCCGACGTCTGCCACATGCCGATCGTGTAGGGAAGCGGCATTGCGGTGGAGTCCTTCGCGTTGTTCAACGTGAATTGGAGCGTGACGTCGCGCACCGTCACCACGCGCGCCGTGAGCGCATACTTGCCGGCGCGGGGCACCGTCACTTCAAAGCTGAACGTCCCGCCGCCGCAGGTCATCTGTTGGCCGCCGAGAAAACTGTTCATCAGTTGCGCGCCGGTACAGGCAGCGGCCGGGACGGTGATGCTGCCGTTCGGGCCGGTCACGATTTTCTTGTCCGCTTCGGTCACAGCGGCCTTCGCCACGGCGACGGCTTTTGACTCTGCAGATTCGTTGGCTTCACCCAGCTCGGTGCCCAGCGCTGCCAGTTGCTCCGGTTTCGCGTCGGCAACAATCACCTTCTTTTCAAAGAGCGCCAGTTGATTCCACAACCCACCGCTGCCGGGCTTCGTGCTGTCGCATCGCGGTTCATTCAGGACGTCGCCCACCCACTGGGCACGCAACACCTTGAGATAGTCCCGGGGATACTTCCGCGCCTGGGTCTCCAACAGGAAATCATCCCCGCGCCGGCCCGGTTCCGTTTCCTCCGGGGGGCCCCAACTCGCCGACCAGCCGGCCCCGAAATTGACGACCCAACCTTTCGGCGTCCAGCGTCCGAGCGCGGCATGGCCCTGCTGTGCCACGCCCCACGTCGGCAGGCCGAAGCTCTTGCAGATGAACCGGCCAAAGAACGCGCGCCGGCCACAGATGCCGCCGTTGCGGATGATGTTCTGGAAGAAATGCAACGAGTCGGTGTCGGTGTATTCCTGCGAATGCCGGTAGGCGACATCGGTGCGAACGATGCCGGAATACCGCCAGCCGTAATCGGGATTGAAGATGTGATCGGGCCGGTAATTGCGCAGCATCGCGCGGCCCCACGCCAGAATGTGGTCGGGCGCGTAGCTGTTGACGATCATCCGGCATTCCCAAGCTGTCATCGTCGGAAAGGCCGGATCGAGTTCGCCATCCAGATAGGCCTTTTCATAATGCAGATACCGCTTCACCGGGTCCACGATGGTGGGCGCATTGGTTTCGGTCACCGCATTGCGCTGCGCGATCGGCACCGCGTGTTCCAACGCCGTGCCCAGGGCCAGCCGGTGGAAAATGCCGCTCTTGGCGCGGGCACTGGCCTTTTGGATGCCGGTGTAAATTTGCATCGCCGGTCCCCATTTCCCGCCTTTGGGGCCACCGGCTTCGAGCATCTCCTTCATCAAACCGGTATCGGCCAGGAGTTTTTCCACCAACGCTTGTGGCTCCGGGCCTTGTTGCGCAAACTCCGCCAACCCGCGCGGCGTCGCTTGGGCAAGGACAGTGGCCTTGACGAGCTTCGCGTCCAGTTTGTCGCTGGACAGGAACGGCATCACATCGGCCAACAGCGCCTTCGCGGCTTGCAACTCATGGGCCAGGGCTTGAGCGAGCGCCGCTTGCGCCGCTTCGTAGGCGGGACGGTCTTTGGCCTCGTTCGCCTTGGCCGCTTCCAAGGCGGCCTGGCGTTCCGCCAGCGCCTTGACGCCCTCTTCCTTGTTTTTCTCCCACTTCGCCAACTCCTCTTGCGCCGCTTTGCGTTCGGCCTCGGTGGTGGCCTTCTTCAACGCGGCCTGTGCCTCCGCAATCCCCTTCTCGGCCCCGGCAATCCACTTGCCCTTCGCATGGTCCACCAACGCTTTGGCCGCTCTGATTTTACCGGCGGGATCCGGCACTGCTGCTGCCGCCGCCTGTGCTTTTTGGACTGCTTCCCGGGCCGCCTGGAAAGCAGCTTTTTTCTGCTGATTCACCTGCGGCAGCGATTTTGTAATCTCCGCCTGCAAATCCGAGAGCATGGCGGCATACCGGGCCTGGAGTTTTTCGCCGGTGACCGTCAGCGCCACGGGTTCGGGTTTCGGAGCAGCGGCGAGGGCGCTGCCGGCACCGAACGCAACACTCAATGCCACCCATCCCACCCAACCAACAATCTTCATTAGATTTCTCTTCATGCCTTTTCCTTGAAAAAATGACTCCAGTTTCCGGCTACTTCACCGGTGTCAGCGTGATCTCCTTCAGCGTGAAGCCGCGGGCCGGTTTCGAGAAGCTCAGCGTGTTCTTGCCCCGGACCAGCGTGACTTCCACCGGCGGGGTCTGTTCCCATTTGCCGCAGGTGTAGGGGATGGCGACCTCAACCGTCTCCGTGGCATTATTCACCGTCAGTTGCACCTTCCCGCCGTCGCGCACAGTGACCACGCGAGCCGTCAGCCTGTATTTGCCCGGTTGCGGAACATCGAGTGCGCAGTTGAAACTCCCCGCGCAGAATGCCTGCAGCCCGCCGAGGAAACTCTTCGTGGGCTGGACACCGGTGCAGGCCGCCGCCGGGATGGTGATCACGCCGTTCGCCCCGACAGTCACCTTCTTGTCGGCCTCCGTCACCGCCGCCTTGACCACCGCCGCCGCCTTGGTTTCGGCTGATTCATTCGCCTCGCCGAGATGTGTGCCCACCGCCGCGAGGGTCTTGGCCTTGACGGCTTCGATGATCGCGCGCTGCCGGTAAAGGGATACGCCATACCACAAGCCGGGCTCGCCGCAGGAGAATCCGAAGACTCGTTTCTCGCCGAAGACATCGCCAATCCACTGGGCGCGTTTGACCTGCAACAGGTAGGATTCGCCGGCGGCACGCACTTGGGTGGCCGCCAGAAAATCGAGGTCGCCGTTGTAACGGGTCGGGGTCCAGCCGCTGCCCCAGCCTCCGCCCAAACAGCACACCCAACCGGCCGGCGTCCAATGAACCAGCGCCGCATGGCCGCTTTGGGGACGCGCCACGGTCGGGATGCCGAAGGCCCGCAGGATGAACCGGCCGAAGAAGGCCCGCCGACCGCAGACCCCGCCGTTCATGATGATATTCTGATAGTTCTGCAGCGAAGGACGATCGAACTTGACGTTCTGCGAGCCGTACTGGACATCCGTCCGCACCGCATTGACGTAGCGCCAGGCGAGGTTTGGATCGAGAATGAGGTCGGGCCGGTAGTTCCGGAGCATTTCACGCCCCCATGCGGCAGTTGCATCCGGCTCGTCGCCGTTAACGACGAATCGAAGATCCCATGTGCTCAAGCCCTTGAAGGCGGGATCCAAATCGCCGTCCAAGTAGGCCTTCTCGTAAGACAAGTACCGCTTCACCGGGTCCACCGTGGTGGGCGCATCGGTTTGCGTGGTTGGGTTGTCTTGGTGGAGTGGCACAGCATGTTCCAACGCAACCGCCACCGCCAGACGCTGCAAAACGCCATCCTTGGCTTTCGGACTGACCTTCTGGATCGCCGTGTAAATCTCCATCGCCCGACCGTACTTGCCACCGGCCGCGCCGTCGGCATACACCATCTGGGTCATCAGCGCATTATCGGCCAGTAATTTATCGACCAACGCCGCCTGTTTGGCTCCTTGTTGGGCGAACTCCGCCAGACCATGGGGTGTCGCCTCGAAAAGAATCTCGAATTTCACCAATTGCAGATCCAGTTTGCTGCTCGACAAGAACGCATTCATATTCATGGCGTCCACGGCCTGCATCGTCCGGGCCTTCGCGTCGTCCAACTCCTTTTGGGCCGCGTCACGCTCTGCGATCAATTTTGGCTCTTCAACCTTGGCCTTGGCCAACTCGGCCTCGCATTTTTGGCGCGCCTTGAGCGCGTTTTCTTTGTCCGCCTGACACCCGGCAATCGTCTTCTGCGCGGCGGCTCGTTCGGCATCCGTCTTGGCCTTCTTCAACGCCTCCTGCGCCGCGGCCATCTGTTTATTGTTTCTGGGGAGCCACCCGGCATTCACGTAATCAATCATGCCTTTCGGCTTGCCGATCAGTTTGTCGATTTGATCCTGCGCCGCCTTGAGCCTTGCCGCGGCCGCTTTTTGATCCGCACAGCCCTTCAGGTAGGCGGCTTTCTTTTGGGCGTCGACACCCGGCAACTCTTTCGTGATCTCTGCCCGCAAGGCCGACAACATCGCTTCGTACCGGGCTTGGAGTTTTTCACCGTCCGCCGTCAACGTCATGGATTCTGGTTTCGGAGCGGCGGCGGCGCGGCTGGCTCCTAGAACGACACAAATCCCGAGTGAAATGCCCCAAGCCAAATGCTTAATCCCGTGCTTCATAATCTTCGATTCCTCTTTTGTCTCTGTTGTTGCTTCGTTGATTGCGTTGGCGCGACTGGCGGCAGGGGTGGAAAGTGGCTCGCCCCTGCCGCCATCGGTTGATTGAACTACTTATTCTTCAACAGCTCGACCATGGCTTTGCCCATGGCTTCGCCGACGTCCATGTAAACTTCAGCGTTACCGCCATAGTGGCTATTACCGTTGCCGCCCTGCGCCATGTCATGCGTATAGACCGCGGCCACGTTGCCCTTGAACTCCGGGTGCTTCCCGCTGGTGCCGTCCACCGCGAGATTGGCGTTGAGAACCAACCCCTCATTGCCGCCGCAGCCCTTCGCCGCTTCGCCGAGAGTGCCCATGACGAACTTCGCATTCGGGCAATTCAAGTCCTTGCGCAACGCCTTGATGAAGTTGACGAGGTTCTGTTCGTAATGCGCGGCATGGACAGCATTATAGGTGTCCTTCTCGCCCTGCCAAAAGAAGAAGCCGGCAATTTCGTACTTCGTCGCACCGGGATAGTACGTGCCAATATCGCCCAGCACCTTCTTCACAAACTCCAGTTCCTCGTCGTAATTAATGCCTGCATACCATTCAATTGGCTTCCCTGTCTTCTTGTTGATCCACGGCGGAGGCTCTGTCGCCACGCCCTTAGCCGGATCCACTGGCCATGAATCCGGTTTATCCTTGTAGCCGGCGTAGACCTTCCCGCCCTCCACAAACCGCTGGCTGCCCGGCGGCAGATAGTCCCAAGCCAGACTCCGGTTGCCAATGCAGGTCTTGAGGAGCATCACAGGCGCATCGATCGCGTCGCCCACGACGTGCCCGATGCCGAACTCCGGTCCGATCGTCCCTCCCTTGATGCCCAGCCATTCGTTAGCCATCTGTCCCCTGCCCTGCATGAACCGCACAAAGCGGACATCCTGCCGTGGGACCCATTTCCCCTCGGCATCCACCAGGTAGGGGTACTTCTTCTCCACCTTGACCGCGTGCTCCAGCGTGCCCGGCTTGTCGCCAGCCACGCGGCCCGCGCCGACCATGTTGGATTGCCCCATCAAGATGAATATCTTGACCGGCTTCGTCATATCGGCGGGTTTGCTGCCATCGTCGGCCGCTTGACCGGCGGTGGCCAGTGCCACCGCCGCAATCACTGCCATACTACTGATGAGTCTTTTCATTCTGTCTCCTCTTGGTTTGTTGGTTTGTCTTGTCATTGCGCCCCGGTGGCCGGCAGGGCGCGGTCCTCTTATTCTACTTTTTCTCCTCGCCCAAGGCGTGGCGGACGGCGTTGGCGATCTCCTTGCCGAGGACGGCCTGTTCCTCGGCGGTCCAGTAGTGTACGTCGTGACCCTTGCGCCACTTGTCGAACACAGTCGATTCGTTCACAACCTTCGCCAGGTCGCAAACCTGTATCTCCGGGTAGTCGCGCAGGACCTCCGCCGCCGCTTGGTTGAATACCGTCTCCGAACCCTTCGCCCGGTTCCCGTACTCGGGCGACTCGATGTCGTTGGGCACCGGCGTCGTCGTGACCCAGATCAACTTCGCCCCGGTTTTCTGCATGATCTCGATCTCCTGGCGGAGATTCTTCTTGTAGTCCGGGATGGAGACGACGAACGGGCCCCCAAGCTTCTGCTGTTTCAGGTCGTGCAGGCCAGAGTTGAAGAGGATCACGTCCCAGCCCAGCCCCTTGCGCGTGTAGTCGCCGAGCCAGTAGGCCATAAACGCCTTCCCGCGAACGGTTGACCAGCAGTTGTCCTCGATGTGGTGGTAATTGGCGACGCCCTTGAGGTCGTCCCGCGCGGGCTGCTCGTAGAGCAGGCTGACCGAATCGCCCACGGAAAGCACGCGCGGCAGCTTCGGGTCATCGACGGCGAATGGGTTCGGCAGCGGTTCGAGTCGAATGTGCGTGGCGACGAATCCGCCGTTCGTCTCCCGGCCGGTGAGGGTCGCCTTCCAAAAGCCCTTCGCCATGTCTTCCGCCGTGAGCACCCGCTGGATCGTGATCCGGATCCCGCCGTACTTGGTGCCCGCCTTGATATCCCGGTCGCCCAGCTTGAGCAGGCCGTCTCGCGAGAACTTCGCCACACGGGGCGTGAACCACCCGACCACGCTACGGCCGTCCGCGGCGATACCGGAACCTTCTTTCAGGTCGGGGCGCAGCACCACGTTGTCCGCCCGGAAGGTCTTGCCTTCGCGGAGCGCCTTGGCATTCGCGTCGTCCAGACCGGTGAACTCCGCGATAACGGGCTTCTTGGCGCTCTCGGAAAAGTTCACCAGCTCCTCGTATTGCCGGAACGTGGTGTCTTCCGCCCAGTGCACGGTATACCAAGCGGTTCCCTCGCCCGTTTTTGGATCGCAGCTCACGTCCTGTTTCAGGAAGCGGAAGCTCTTGTCCTTCAGGTTGACGTCGAAGACCTTGCCGGCGGCGCCGTTCAGACCACCGCCCTCGGCCGCAGACAGGCGAAAACCGCCCGCCAGCAGCACGGATCCGACGACGACCCAGAAACTAACCCTGCGCAGATTCATGTTCCCTTCTCCATATTGCATGACACGCGCCGCGCCAGCATCTTATCCGAGCAATGGTCAGGCGCTGATTCAATGGCACACATTTTCCAGTTCTTTGCAGGGGTTTTGGGGTTGTTGGATTTTCTTGTCATAGCAACTCAGGCTACTTCGCCGGCGTCAGCGTGATGTCTTTGATCGAAAAAACCGTGGTCGGGTTGGCGAAGCTCAACACGTTCTTGCCCGCAACCAACGCGACTTCCACCGGCGCGGTCTTCTGCCATATGCCGACCGTGTACGGAATGGACACGTCGGCGGCGGCTTTGTTCGCCGTCAGTTGGAGCTTCCCTTCGCGATGCACGGTCGCTATCCGCGCCGAAACCTGATATTTGCCCGCGCGCGGCACATCCACGTCACACGTGAACGTCCCGCCGCAGAATGCCTGCAGCCCGCCGAGGAAACTCTTCGTGGGCTGGACACCGGTGCAGGCCGCCGCCGGGATGGTGATCACGCCGTTCGCCCCGACAGTCACCTTCTTGTCGGCCTCCGTCACCGCCGCCTTGACCACCGCCGCCGCCTTGGTTTCGGCTGATTCATTCGCCTCGCCGAGATGTGTGCCCACCGCCGCGAGGGTCTTGGCCTTGACGGCTTCGATGATCGCGCGCTGCCGGTAAAGGGATACGCCATACCACAAGCCGGGCTCGCCGCAGGAGAATCCGAAGACTCGTTTCTCGCCGAAGACATCGCCAATCCACTGGGCGCGTTTGACCTGCAACAGGTAGGATTCGCCGGCGGCACGCACTTGGGTGGCCGCCAGAAAATCGAGGTCGCCGTTGTAACGGGTCGGGGTCCAGCCGCTGCCCCAGCCTCCGCCCAAACAGCACACCCAACCGGCCGGCGTCCAATGAACCAGCGCCGCATGGCCGCTTTGGGGACGCGCCACGGTCGGGATGCCGAAGGCCCGCAGGATGAACCGGCCGAAGAAGGCCCGCCGACCGCAGACCCCGCCGTTCATGATGATATTCTGATAGTTCTGCAGCGAAGGACGATCGAACTTGACGTTCTGCGAGCCGTACTGGACATCCGTCCGCACCGCATTGACGTAGCGCCAGGCGAGGTTTGGATCGAGAATGAGGTCGGGCCGGTAGTTGCGGAGCATTTCCCGACCCCAGGCGGCGATTTCATCCGGCTCGTCGCCATTCACCACGAACCGCAGATCCCAGACCGTCAAATCCTTGAAGGACGCATCCAACTCGCCGTCCGCATACGCCTTCTCGTAGGCCAGATACCGCTTCACCGGGTCCACCGTGGCCGGCGCATTGGTTTGCTCGGCCGGGTTGCTCTGTTTGATCGGGACCGCGTGTTCCAAGGCGATGGCCAGCGCCAGACGCTCCAGCACACCCTGCTTGGCCTTCGGACTGGCTTTGCGAATCGCCGTGTAAATCTCCATGGCCCGGCCGTAGTTGCCGCCGGCAGCTCCGTCGGCCAGCACCATCCGCTTCATCAAATCGTTGTCGGCCAACAACTGCTCGACCAGCGCCGCCTGCGCCGCCCCCTGCTGGGCGAACCCGGCCAGTCCTTGCGGTGTGGCCTCGAAAAGAACCTCGAACTTCACCAGCCGCGCATCCAGTTTGTCACTCGACAGCAAGCCGGTCAGCCCGAGTGCCTCCACTGCCTGCATCGTCCGCGCTTTTGCTGCGGCCAACGCTTTCTCAGCCGCGTCGCGCTCCTGAATCCAACGTGGTTCTTCACGTTTGGCCGCCGCCAGTTGTTCCTCGCGCTCCTTGAGCGCCTTGAGACCGTCCTCCCTGTTCTTCTGCCAGTTGGCCAAATCCTTCTGCGCGGCCTCGCGTTCGGCGTCCGTCGTCGCCTTCTTCAGCGCCGCCTCCGCCGCTTTAATGCCCTGCTCGGCGCCAGCAATCCATTTCCCTTTTGCGTGAGCCACCAACGCCTGCGCCGCGCCGACTTTGCCCAATTGCTGTTGCGCCGCGTTGAATGCTTTCTCCGCCGCCTTCTCCGCCTGGCGCGCCTCGAAATACGCCGCCTTCTTCTGCTCCTCCACGGCCGGCACGGCTTTGCTGATCTCCGCCTGCAAATCCGCCAACAGGGCCGCATACCGGGCCTGGAGTTTTTCGCCGTCGGCCGACAGCACCACAGGTTCGGGTTTTGGAGCAGCAGCAAAAGCGCTACCGGCACCGAGGACGACAAACATTCCCAGCGAAATGAGGCGGTGTTTCATAAAATTCTCGTATTGTTCAGTTGTTGCTTTGTGGATTGCGTGGAAGTGACTGGCGGCAGGGGTGGTGACTCACTCGCCCCTGCCGCCAGCGGTTAATTTTGTTACTACTTCAGCAGTTCGACCATCGCCTGGCCCATGGCTTCGCCGACATTCATGTACGTCTCGGCATTGCCATTATAATGGCTGTTGGAGGCACCGCCAAGAGACAACGGGTTGGCGTACACCGTGGCCACGTTGCCCTTGAACTCGGGATACTTGCCGGTCTTGCCGTCCACGGCCAGCATGGCCTCCAGGATTTTCCCGTCGTTGCCGCCATCGCCCTTCTTGGTCTGGCCGAGAGTGGCGAGGACGAACTTGGCGTTCGGCGCATTGAACTCTTTGCGCAATTGCTTGATGAGCGCGACCAGATTCTGCTCGTAGTGACTGGCCAGACCGGCATCATACCGGTCCTTGTCGCCCTGCCACCAGAAGAAGCCGGCCACTTCGTAGACTGGCGCTGGCCACGGCGAGCGCGGCCATGACAATTGCGAGCTTCTTCATTTTGTCCTCCTGTGTTGGGGTTGTGGTTCCTTGTGTTTGATTGGTCACTTGACCAATGTCAGTGTGAAATCCTTGATGGTCACGCCGCGGCTTCCTTCTTTGACGGCGAATTGCAGCGTGTTCTGTCCTCGGGCCAAGACGACTTCGACCGGGGGCGTCTGTTGCCACAGGCCGGTGGTGTAGGGCACCGCGACTTCCACCGGCCCTTTGCCATTGTCCACGGAAAACAGGAACACCTGCCCCTCCTGCAACGTGGCCACCCGGGCAGTCAGCGCATACTTCCCGGCCTGCGGCGCGTCAAAGGCATACCGGGCCTGGAATCCGCCGCCGCAATGAATCTGCAAGCCACCGGAGTAACTCTTCATCGTCGCCGCTCGCCCCGTGGACCTGCTGTGCGCCGCCGCCGGGATGACGACCACATTGTTTTTGCTCAGAACGTCCAGCTTCCCGGACGTCGTGACCGGCGCCTGACTCGCGATCTGTTCATCCTCCGAGACATTGGCTTCGGCCAGTTCCTGCCCGAGCGGCCCCAACGCCACCGCCTGGGACGCCAGCGCCACCATCTGGTAATGTCCGATCTGGCTCCAAAAACCGCCGTCCACTTTCTTGCGGTCGTTGTAGGCCGGTTCGCCCAGCACGCGGCTGACCCATTGTGCCCGCAACACCTTCAAGTACTCCGGCCCGCGCGCCCGCGCCTGGGTTTCCAGCAGGAAGTCTGAACCGCTGCGTGACACTTCGTCCTTGTCCCACCAACTATGATTAAAGCCGGCGCCAAGATTGATCACCCAGCCCTTCGGCGTCCAGTGACTCAACGCCGCATGCGCGTGCTGGGTCACGCCCCACGTCGGGATGCCAAACGCCCGGAGAATGAACCGCCCGAAAAACGCCCGCCGCCCGCACACGCCGCCGTCCTTGGGGATGTTTTGGTATAGGTGCAACGTCGGCAAATCATTCTTCACGTTCTGCGACCCGTACCGGACATCCGTCTTGACGAGGGAAACATACCGCCAGCCGTAGTGCGGATTCGAGATGTGATCAGGCCGGTAGGTCCGGAGCATCTCGCGGCCCCACGCCAGAATGTGATCCGGCGCGTCGCAGTCCACCACCATCCGCAATTCCCAAGTGTTCAGGGTCTTGAACGCCGGGTCCAGTTCACCGGCCAGATATGCCTTCTCGTAATGCTGATAGCGTTTGACCGGATCCACGATGTCTGGCGCATCGGTCGCGGCGGCGGCGTTGGACTGTCGGATCGGCTGGGCATGTTCCAAAGCGACGGCCAATGCCAACCGCTGCAACACGCCCTCACCGGCCTTCGGGCTGGCCTTTTGAATTGCCGTGTAAATCTCCATCGCCCGGCCGTAGTGGCCGTAGCTGGCACCGCCAGCAATGAGCATCTCCTTCATCAACTTGTCATCGGCCAGCAGTTTCCCCACCAAGGCCGCCTGCTCAGGTCCTTGCTGGGCAAACGCCGCCAACCCGCGCGGAGTCGCGTGCGCCAGCACGGCGGCTTTGACGAGCTTCGCGTCGAGTTTGTCACTCGCCAGAAACGGCGTCACGTCCGCCAACAACGCCCGGGCCGCGTTGCTTTCATCGGCCTGCGCCTTGGCGAGGGCCGTTTTGGCGGCCTCCACCGCCTTGCTCGCCGAGGCGGCATTCGCCTTCGCCCGATCCAATGCCGCCTGTCGTTCCTTGAGCGCTTTGAGGCCCTCTTCCTTGTTGGCCTGCCATTTGGCCAACTCTTGCTGGGCTGCGGCGCGCTCGGCCGGTGTGGTGGCCTTCTTCAGCGCCGCTTCCGCCTCTTTGATGCCTTTTTCCGCGCCTTTGATCCACTTGCCCTTCGCGTGCTCCACCAAACCTTGGTACTTGTGGACTTCATTGAGAGGCTGTTGCTCGTCACTCGCGTCGCTCGTCGCCCGCTTGAGCGCGGCGCGCGCTTTTTGGAGGGCGGATTTTTTTTGCTCGGACACGACCGGCAACGCGCGGGTGATTTCCCCCTGCAACGTCGTGAGCATGGCCGCATACTGGGTCTGGAGTCGCTCCCCGTCGGGAGTCAGGGAAACCGTTTCCCGCTGTTTGTTGGCGTCCCTCTTGGCCGCCCAGGCAGTTGACATACCGGCAGTGATTGCCGCCAGAATACAAACTGAGGTAATGAATCGGTTCCGAATCATATTTCTTGGGTTCGCGTTACTGACATACGTTAGTCTTTCTTCAAAAGTTCGAGCATGGCTTCGCCCATCGCCAAACCAACATCCATATAAACCTCGGCATTCTTGCCGTAATGCCCGTTGCCCTCTCCACCTTGCGCCATATCATGGGTATAGACTGTCGCCACGTTGCCCTTGAACTCAGGATACTTCCCACTGGTGCCATCCACCGCGAGATGAGCGTTCAGGACGTGGGCGCGGTTGCTTGTAATGCTTTGTGTTTTGCTCGGCTGCATTCCTTTGACGCATTCGCCCAACGTCGCGAGGACGAACTTTGCGTTCGGAGCGTTAAAGTCTTTGCGAACACTCTTGATGAAGTTAACCAAGTTTTCCTCATAGTGGGCAGCCAGCGCCGCATCACCGCAATCCGATTCGCCCTGCCAGAAGAAGAAGCCGGCCACTTCGTAGCCTTTCGCACCGGGATAATACTTGTCCAAGTTGGCGAGCACATGCTTGGCATTGCCGGTATCGAAATCGTATTGCTCACCAGCGCGCACATGGGCGTCCTTCGTGACAGGTTCAGGCTTGGTGCCCTTCTCCCAGCGCATCGGGCCTTCGCCATAACCGGCATAGGTGTACATCGTGTTTGCCCCTGTCTTCTTGTTCGTGATCTCAAAGTCATATCCCTTGCTCCCCGGCGGCAAGAGATCATAGCCGAGGCTCCGGTTGCCGTTAGCACACTTGAGGAGCAGGATCGGATCGGCATACGCGTTGCCGAGCAGGTGGCCAATACTATATTCCACCCCCATAAAGCCAGCCGGCCTAGTCCAAGCACCACCGCCAATACGCAACCACTCGTTGTGAGTCTGCTCCTTTTTGCTCCCCCCTTGTATAATCGACACGTAGCGCACATCTTTTCGCTCTGCCCAATTGCCGGACTCATCAAGCAGGAATTGATAGAGCTTTTTCTCTTTGACGGCCTTCTCTAGGGGATGCGCACTGCCGCGCGTGATTGCGCCGAGGCCCACCATGTTGGATTGCCCCATCATGATGAACACCTTGACCGGCTTCGACATGTCGGCCGGTTTGCCGTCGGGCTTCGGCAACTCTGCGTGCACCGCCGTTGTTCCGTTGGCGATAACCGCCAAGACACAAACAAGTTTCGTCAGTTTGATCATTCTTCCTCAGTTGACCGGTGCGAGAGTGAATTCCTTGATTGTCAAACCACGGCGTTCTGCCGGCCGGTCAAATTTCAGCACGTTTTTCCCTGCCACCAGAGAAATCTCGACTGACTCGCTCTTCTGCCACTTGCCGATGGTGTACGGCAGATTCAACACGACCGGCTCCTTGGCTTCGTTGACTGTCACCAATACATTTTGATTCGGGCTAACAGTGACCACGCGTGCGCTGAGCACATACTTCCCGGCCTGCGGCGCGTCGAACGTGTAGGTGAACGTCGTTGCGGGGCCGAGCCGGTTGTAGTGCATCTGCAATCCGCCCAGATTGCTTTTCATGAACACCACCGTGCCCGCGTTCGTGGAAAGACTGCACGCCACAGCCGGGATCGTGATGACGCCATTCGCGGCCACGTCAATCTTCTTGTCCGCTTCGGTGACCTCGACTGTTTCCTCCACATCTTTTTCCTTCGATTCATTGGCTTCGGCAATGTCCTGACCGACCGCTTCCAGCGTTTTCGCCTTGGCCTCGTCAATGATCTGCCGTTGCTCGCAAAGCGCCACGAGGTTCCAAAACCCGGTTGCGGCATTTTTCCCGAACAACTCGTACGCCCGCGTCTCGCCCAGCACATCGCCAATCCATTGCGCGCGTTGCACCCGCAAATACGTCTGTTCATTCGCGCGCGCCTGCGTCATCGCCAAGAAAGCGAGATCGGTGGGATACTGCTTGATCCCCTTGCCGGCCCCCCAACCGGCACCGAGATTGATGACCCAACCATTGGGCGTCCAGTGCGCCAACGCCGCGTGCCCCGTCTGCGGCCGCGCCACGGTCGGGATGCCAAAGCTGCGCAGGATGAACCGCCCAAAAAACGCCCGCCGGCCGCAGACACCGCCGGTATTGATGATGTTCTGGTATGGGTGCAACGTCGGCAGATCGTTCTTTTGCTCCGCCGACCCGTATTTCACGTCGGTCTTGACGGCTTTGACGTACCGCCACCGGTAGTCCCGAGTGCTGACATGGTCCGGCCGGTAGTTGCGGAGCATCTCGCGTCCCCAGGCATTGATTTCGGGAGGTTCATCACCATCCACCACCATCCGCAGTTCCCAGACATCCAGATCCTTGAACCCGGCATCCAATTCGCCCGCCAAATACGCCTGCTCAAACCCCAGATACCGTTTTACCGGATCAACCCGCGCCGGGGCGTTCGCCTCCGCCGCGAGCTTGCCGGCATGTTCGAGACTGACCGCGACCGCCAACCGCTGCAAGACTCCGTCTTTGGCCTTCGGACTGGCTTTCTGAATCGCGGTATAAATCTGCATTGCCTGACCGTACTTGCCGCCGGCGGCGCCATCGCCGGCCACCATCTGTTTCATCAGCGCCTCGTCCGCCAGCAACTGCTCCACCAACGCCTCCTGCTCTTTGCCCTGCTCCGCGAACTCCGCCAACCCGCGCGGCGTGGCCCCGGCCAACACTTCAAACCTGGCCAATTTCCCGTCCCACTTGTCGCTCGCCAGGAACGGCTCCAATCCCAGTTCCCGGAACGCCTTCTGTGTTGCCGCCCGCGCCTGCGCCAGCGCCGCTTCCGCCGCTTCTACGTTCTTCACCAGCGGCGGCTCTTCGAGTTTTGCCTTTTCGACTTTCTCCTGAGCATTCTTCACTGCTTGAAGCGCCTGTTCGTAGTTTGCCTGAATCTTGGCCACCGCCTCCGGTGTGCCGGTGGCTTTCGCCTCCGCCAATTCTTTGGTCGCCTTAGCCAGCCAGGCTTCGTGATGCTTCAATAAACCCACGGCGCTCCGGTTTTCGGCCAACGCCTGCTTCTGGACATGGAGATCGTCCACGGCCGCTTTTTCGGCGGCGAGCGCCTTCAGCAACGCCGCCTTCTTCTGTTCCTCCACCTTCGGCAACGCCTGCACGATCTCCGCTTTCACCGTCTCCAGCATGGCCGCGTACTGCACCTGAAGCTTCTCGCCGGTAGCCGTCAGCGGCGCCAGCGGAGCCGCAACTTTCCCCTTCTTTGGCGCAGCGGAAACTTCCAAAACTCCCAGCGCCACACACATCAGACCAACACCTAGTTTTTTGATGTTCATTCTATTTTGTCCCCCGTTATTTAACCGGCGTTAATGTGAAATCCTTAATGGTGAGACCACGATACTCGGGTTTCCGATCAAACCGCAACACATTCTTCCCCTGCGCCAACGTGATCGTCACCGGCGCGCTCGCCTGCCACATCCCCCGCGTGTACGGCATGTTCACCACCACCGGCTCCGCGGCGTCATTCACTGTCAGCAACAAATGCTGTTCCGGGCTGACCGTCACCACGCGGGCCGTCAACGCATACTGGCCGGCCTGCGGCGCGTGAAACGTGTATTCAAACGTTGCCGGCTGGCTCACGCGTTCATAGTGCATCTGCAACCCGCCGAGATTGCTCTTCATGAAGACGATGGTGTTCACATTCGTGCTCGTGTTCACACACGCCACCGCCGGTATCGTAATGACGCCGGTCGGCGACACATCCACCTTCTTGTCCGCCTCGGTGACGTTGACGTGCACGACGTGCTCTTTTTCCTTCGACACGTTGGCTTCCCCGATGTCCGTGCCGACCGCGCCGAGCGAGGCCACCTTGGCCGCCTCCACAATCGCGCGTTGCCGGTACAGGGCCACGCCGTTCCAGAAACCGGACGGCTCATCGCACATCCCAAACACGCGTTTTTCCCCGAGGACATCGCCCATCCATTGCGCGCGCAACACCGGCAGGAACGCCGCCTCATTTTTCCGCGCCTGCGTGTACTGCTCGAAATCAATGCCCTCGCCATACTTCGTCCAACCCCAATCCCAGCCGGCCCCGAAATTGATGACCCAGCCCTCCGGCGTCCAGTGCGCCAGCGCCGCGTGACCTTCCTGCGGACGCCGCACAATCGGAATCCCGAAACAACGGAGGATGAACCCGCCGAACCACGCCCGCCGGCCGCACACGCCGCCGGTCATGATGATGTTCTGGTAAAGCTGGTTCGTCGGCAAATCGTTTTTCTGGTCGGCCGAACCGTATTTCACGTCGGTCTTGACCGCCTTGACATACCGCCACTTGTAATCGGAGGTCGCGATGTGGTCGGGCCGGTAATTCCGCAGCATCGCGCGTCCCCACGTGAGCGCGTCCTCGGTTTCATCGCCGTTGACGACGTTCCGGTATTCCCAGACCGTCAGATTCTTGAATGCGGGATCGAGTTCGCCATCGAGATACGCCTTTTCAAAATGCAGATACCGCTTCACCGGGTCCACAAACCGGGGCGCATTCTTGTCCGCCTCGGGGTTTTTCTGTTCAATCGGCACCGCGTGTTCGAGCGCCGTGGCCAACGCCAGCCGCTGCAGTTCGCCCCGCCTGGCCTGGGGACTGGCTTTCTGGATCGCCGTGTAAATCTCCATCGCCCGGCCGTACTTTCCGCCGTTTGCCCCACCGGCAATCAGCATCTGCTTCATCAAACCGGTATCGGCCAGGAGTTTTTTCACCAACGCTTGTTGCTCCGGGCCTTGTTGCGCAAACTCCGCCAGCCCGCGCGGCGTGGCCTGCGCCAGCACGGCCGCCTTGACCAGTTTTGCGTCCAGCTTGTCGCTCGCGAGAAATTTGTCGAGTTCCGCCAGGATCGCTTTTGCCGGCAACTGCGCCGCAGCTTTGGCCTGCGCGAGTGCCGCCTTCGCGGCGTCGCGCGCCTTCTCCGCGGCTTCTTTGTCTTTGGGCTTCCCGTTCAACGCCCGGCCCGCCTTCAACTCCGCTGCCGTTGCGGTCGCTTCGGCGGCATACGCCTTGAGGAACGCGGCTTTTTGGGATTCCTCCACGGCCGGCAACGCCTGGAGAATCTGCGCCCGCAACGCCGTCAATGTCGCCTCGTATTCCGCTTGCAGTTTCTCACCGGCAGCAGTCAGCGGCACCGGCGGCTCGGTTGCGGGTTTCGGGCCGGCCAGAGCGGTGCCCATGCCGACGAGGATGGACAGCCACAACATGGTTGATCGCTTCATGACGATGATTCCTTTCGTGGGTTACCGGATCGGGGTGAGTGTGAATTCCTTGATGGTCAGCCCGCGGAACGGCGCCTTCCGCGTGAACCGGAGCGTGTTGGGCCCGGCGACCAGGTTGATTGGAACGGGCGCGGTGGTCTGCCACATCCCTTTCGTGTAGGGCATCGGCATGACGACCGGCGCGGTTGCCTGATTGGGCAGCACGAGAAGTTGCTGCTCCGCATTCACCGTGACCACTTTTGCGGTCAGGGCATACCGCCCGGCCCGCGGCGCGTTCACTGTGTACGCAAACGTTTCCTCGCTGCCGAGTCGGTTCCAGTGCAACTGCATCCCGTCGCCGCCATAACTCTTCATAAACACGATCGTCTTCGTGCTGTGGGTCGGCTCCGTGCAGGCCACCGCCGGGATGGTGATCACCCCGTTCGGGGCCACCGTGATTTTCTTGTTCGTCTCGGAAACGTTCACCGCTTCGATCTCGTCGGCTTCTTTGGAATGATTCGCTTCGGCAATGTCCTGACCGAGCGGTCCGAGTTCCTTGACCGGCCCCGCCTCGGCAATCGCCTTCGCCTCGTAATGGGCCACCGCGCTCCAGAACCCGCCGGCCACGCCGCTGCGGTCGTTGTACGCCGGCTGGCCCAACACCGCGTTGATCCACTGCGCCCGGAGCACCTTCAGGTAATCCTTCTCGTTCACCCGCGCCTGCGTCTCCAACAGGAAATCGTTGCCGCTGCGCGGCGCACCATCCTTGTCCCACCAACTCCACCGGAACCCCGCGCCGAGGTTGACCACCCAGCCATTCGGCGTCCAATGACTCAACGCCGCATGCGCGTGCTGCGTCACGCCCCACGTCGGGATGCCGAACGCCCGGAGAATGAACCGCCCGAAAAACGCCCGCCGCCCGCACACGCCGCCGGTCTTGATGATGTTCTGGTAGAATTCCAACGCGGGATCGTCCGGGTATTCCTTCTCCCCGCCGTATTTGACCTCGGTCTTGACGGTGGCCGAGTAGCGCCAGCCGTAATTGGCATTTCGAATGTGGTCGGGCCGGTAATTCCGCAGCATCTCCCGCCCCCACGCCAACACTTCATCGGGAGCGTCGCTGTTCACCACCATCCGCAGTTCCCACACCGTCAACGTCCTGAAAGCCGGGTCCAACTCCCCGTCAAGATAGGCCTTCTCGTAATGCAGGTACCGCTTGACCGGATCCACAACTTTGGGCGCACTCGGTTTCGCCTCCGCGTTTTTCTGCCCGACCGGCTCCGCGTGTTCCAAAGCGACCGCCAGCGCGAGCCGCTGCAACACGCCCTCCTTGGCCTTCGGGCTGGCCTTTTGGATCGCCGTGTAAATCTCCATCGCCCGACCGTACTGGCCGCCCTCGGCGCCGCCGGCGATCAGCATTTGCTTCATCAACGCCGCATCCGCCAGCAGTTGACGCAACAACGGCTCCTGCCCTGACCCCGGTGGGGCACACGTCGCCAACACCGTCGCCTTGACCAGCTTCGCATCCAGCTTGTCGCTCGCCAGAAACGGCGCCACATCCGCCAGCAACGCCGCTGCCGCCTTCGCCCCGTTCGCCTGCGCACGCTCCAACGCCGCCTCGGCCGACTTCATCGCCTGCGCCAGCTCGCTCTTGTTGCCGGCTTTCTTGTTCAAGGACGCCTGTTGCGCCTTGTTGAGCGCGACGATGGCCGCCATCTCGGCTTCCCGCGCGTGATTGAAGGCGGCCTTCTTCTGTTCGGAGAGCACCGGTAACGCCCGGCTGATCTCCGTCTGCAACGCCGTGAGTTCCGTCGCATACACCCCCTGCAACCGGGGCCGGTTGCCGGTCGAAGAGACTGATTCCCGCCGCGCCGTGGTGGCCGGTCCTGCGAAAACGCTGGCTGCGCCAAACACCGCAATCAACCCGAGGAAAATACCGGGGCCGCATTGCTGCCGACAGTTCTGCATCACAACCGTTCAATCCTTTCTGGTCTGTCCCCTGGCACTACTGATAACCGGGACTCATACTAACACCGCCAACGGCCAAAAGATTCAAAAAAATTTGCACGAAAAATTTTTACCGTCACGATAAACCGGGTACATCCGGGCACGACCACCACGCGACCATCTGTCACCCTGAGCGTCCTGCCGCAGCCCTGAGCCGGGAAGGGGAAGGGTCTCGGTCGTGTTCGTCACGTCTTTCCGAGAAAGGCGGAGATTTGCCGCACCCGACAGCGGTGTCTCGCTTGGCGCGGCTTTCGCTGCGCTCAGAATGACATCATTCAGGAAAGAGGTCCCCGAACCGGTTCCAGTCCAAAACACGGGAAAAAGAAACGGGGCGGACACTTGTCCGCCCCGCGAATCCACGCCCGACAGCCGCGATTATTTCCGCCGCCGCCGCAGCACCACGAGCAACGCCAGCCCGCCACCCACCAGCGCCACCGGGCCCGGCTCGGGAATCACTGTCACAAGCCCTGTCGCCGGATCAAACAGCGCGCTCTGGTACGGCCCCAGACCGGTAGACGTGATCGCCTCGAAGTTCCCATCATAGTTGTCGCTGGGAACTTCATAGACAGGAATCACCGACCCGTTGGTGTACGCGCCGCCGCTGAACGCCAGGCTCAACACCCCGCCAAAGGTCACAAAATCGGTGCTCCTGACCACGTCATATGTCCCCGGCGCCAGCGTCGGGCTGGT
>Ga0078972_1000663_pt1 | contig 141012 bp, 135 predicted proteins | sample YelNatPaOPGAMG01_FD_67568 | JGI IMG/M metagenome (GOLD analysis project Ga0078972, IMG submission 67568) | Hot spring thermophilic microbial communities from Obsidian Pool, Yellowstone National Park, USA - OP-RAMG-01 (SPADES assembly) (version 2) | ecosystem: Environmental > Aquatic > Thermal...
TGGCCCAGTGCCTAAGTTGGTCATAAGACGAAAACTGAAAATTCTCTTAGTGGGAAGGAGATTAATGTTCAGCACCACTAGAAGGATTCTAAGGTGTCACTAATGTATCTGACCCAGCACAGAGATGGCAAGGGCTGGAGGCCCTGGTTTTAACCGCCGTGAGAGCCCTGTTTCTAAACCCTCTCAAAAGACATCTTTTCCAGAGCAGTGATGCGCTCTTCTATCGGCGGATGAGTGCTGAACATCTTATTTATCTTGCCGCCAACATTCTTCAATGGATTTACTATGTAAAGATGGGCTGTGGCTTTATTAGCTGCTTCCAGGGGTTCAGGATCGGCAGCAATCTTCCGCAGAGCAGAAGCCAGACCAGCCGGGTATCTAGTCAGCATGGCTCCGCTGGCATCAGCCAGGAATTCCCGGCGTCTGGAAATGGCTAATTGAATCAGTTGAGCCACTAAGGGAGAAAGAACCGCCAGCACCAGAGCGATGATTAAGAGGATGGCTCCGGCATTGCCTCCGCTTCTTTCCCGGCTTCTCCTCCGGCCTCCTCCCCACCAGAAGCTCCTCAGCATCCAGTCGCTGAGCAGGGCTACGATTCCTACCATGACCACAGCCACCGTTTGCAGCAAGACATCATAATTTTTGATGTGCGACATCTCATGGGCTATGACCCCTTCCAGCTCCAGGCGGTTCATCTTCTGGAGCAGTCCGGTAGTAACGCAGATCACTGAATTTTTGGGGTTTCGGCCGGTGGCAAAGGCGTTAGGCGCGGTGTCTTCAATCACGTAACACCGCGGAGTGGGAATTCCAGCCGCTATGGCCAACCCTTCCACTGTATGATAAAGATAAGGAAATTCTTCCCTCGTGACCGGGCGAGCCCGGCTGATGGCCAGAACTATTTTATCACTGTAATAATAGCCGCTTACAGCCATGGCCAGAGAAATTATCAATGCCAGAACCAAACCGCCCTTGCCCCAACCAGTCAATTCCTCAAAAGCCCAGACCACCAGAAAAGTGAAGGCTATGAAGAAAAGCACCAACAGGGCGGATTTAATCTTATTGCTGGCTATTTGTTCATACATAGTAAAAAAAGAAGTAACGAAACGCTCTTTATTTCAATCAAAAATTGCTTCAGAAAGAGACTTTAACTGGACCTCTGGCTTCCGGCTCCTCAATCTCAAAATACTCTTTTTCCTTAAACCCAAACATCTTGGCGATAATGCTTGAAGGAAAAACCTGCTGTTTCATGTTAAACTTCATCACCGTATCATTGTAGAATTGCCGGGCATAAGCTATCTTGCTCTCGGTTCCGGCCAGCTCTTCCTGGAGCAGCAGAAAATTCTGGTTGGCTTTAAGCTCGGGGTAATTCTCCACCACGGCAAACAGCGACTTCAAAGCCCCGGTCAGCATGTTCTCGGCTTCGCCCTGTTCCCTGACCGTCTGGGCATTGATGGCTTTAGTCCGGGCTTCCGTCACCTTCTCAAAAACTTCTCTTTCATGTTTAGCGTAGCCTTTAACTGTTTCCACCAGATTAGGAATCAAATCATAACGGCGCCGCAACTGGACATCAACCTGAGCCCAGGCATTATCGCAGCGATTTCTCAACACGATCAGGCTGTTGTAAATACCGATGATGATCAAGGCCAGCAAACCTATGATAATCAAAAGCACGATTATCACACCCATTTAGGTTCTCCTTTCAAGAATAATCCAGACATTTCTATGGACCGTTTATTAAAGAATATAGGCCCTGAGGTCAAAAATCAAGAACTTTCTTCATCTGTTAAATAACAATTGACTTAAAGTTAAATAAAATGATATAGTTCTATCTAAGTTTTTTCTTTTTTATTTTAAAAATAAAGCAAATAATTAGCCTAAAGGAGGTTTCTGAATGGCTACATTAAAGGAAAAGTTTGTCTCCAAAATGATGCCCATGAGAGAGAGAATCCAGAAGATTCTCAAAGAACATGGGGACCTGAAAATCTCTGACGTGACCATAGCCCAGTGTTATGGTGGTATGCGCAGCGTAAAATGCATGATGTGGGAATGTTCGGCTCTGGACCCCAACGAAGGCATCCGGTTCCGCGGTTACACCATCCCCGAAGTTCGGGAAAAACTGCCCAAGGCTCCGGGAACCGAAGAGCCCCTGCCCGAAGGTATGTTCTATCTGCTTTTGACCGGTGATATTCCAACTTATGAAGACTGCAAAGCCATCACCGAAGAGTGGCGCAAAAGAAGCGAACTTCCGAAGTATCTGATTGATGTTCTGAATACGGTTCCGGCTGACACCCACCCGATGACCCAATTTGCTCTGGCCATTCTGCAGTTGCAGAAGGATTCCGTTTTTGCCGAGAGATACCGCCAGGGTATGCACAAGCTGGATTACTGGGATCCGATGTACGAAGATGTTATGAACATCCTGGCCAAACTTCCGGGAATCGCTGCTTATATTTACCGCCGCTCTTACAAGGGTGGAAAGCAAATCCCGGCTGATCCCAAGCTGGACTGGGGCGGCAACTTCGCCCACATGCTGGGGGTCACTGATGACCCAGCTTTCAAAGATTTGATGAGACTCTATCTGGTGCTGCATTGCGACCACGAAGGCGGCAATGTTTCTGCCCATACCTGCCACCTGGTCGGCTCAGCCCTGTCTGACGCTTACTATTCTCTGTCCGCGTCCATGGACGGATTGGCTGGACCGCTCCACGGCCTGGCCAACCAGGAAGTGCTGCGCTGGATTATGGAAATGATGGAAAAAATCGGACAGGAGCCGACCAAGGAACAGATCAGCCAGTACATCTGGGATACCCTGAACGCTGGCAAGGTCGTTCCCGGCTACGGCCATGCCGTTCTCCGCAAAACTGACCCGCGGTTCATTGCTCAGAGAGAATTCGCTCTCAAGCACCTGCCGGACGACCCGATTTTCAAAGTGGTCAGCAAGGTTTTTGAAGTTGCCCCTGACATCTTAACCCAGCATGGCAAAGCCAAGAACCCCTGGCCGAACGTTGATGCTCACTCCGGCTGCTTGCTCTGGCACTACGGCGTAACCGAATATGATTTCTACACCGTGTTCTTCGGCGTTTCCAGAGCTCTCGGTGTTCTGGCCCAGCTCATCTGGGACAGAGCCCTGGGCCTTCCCATTGAAAGACCTAAGAGTGTCACCACCGAGTGGATTGAGCAGTTCATTACTTCTCAGCAGGCTCCGAAAGCCTGATAAACTATTTTCCGAGAATCAAAGGGCTGTCTCCCTAGAGGCAGCCCTTTTTTCATCTAAATTTGAAAGGCTGAAAGGCCAATATATCTAATCGCAGTTGCTTTTCAATCAAGAAGCAAGATGGGTTAATCAGCTTCTTATCACTTAAATCAGAAATTAAAAAATCTGACTTCGCTTTGGCTAAACTGAATCTCTAAGAACCAATCTCTTCCTATAACTCTCGGGGCAATAAAGCCTGAAGCCCGCAACCAGAGCCACTAAGATGCCATGTTCTTCAAGGCAACAAAATTCAGTAGGTCTTTTTTAATCAACAAATCGCAGCCTATAAGGAAAAAGAGGGAAGCCATATTTATGTCCTTTCGCTCGTAGCTTTTAAGAAAAAAAGATTTATGTTAACATAGGCAGCATAGTGGGAGGTCATCATGGAATACAGGATAATATTAATCGGCTGCGGAACGGTCGGTCAGGGCCTTCTGGAAATCCTGGACCGCAAGGCTGAGTTCCTGCGTGATTGCTATCAGTTTGAACCAAAGGTCGTGGCCATAACTGATATGAAAAAGGGCACCCTGATTTCCCCCGAAGGTCTGCAGATTAAGAAAGTGCTGGAAACCCTTAAGGATGGCAAAAAGCTCAATCAGTATCCTGGTCCCAAACAGAAAAGTGATGATTATGTTGACCCCCTGGACCTGATAGAGCAGGTAGAAGCAGAGATCATGGCCGAAATAACTTATACTGACATCAAAACAGGCGAACCGGCCACTTCCTACATCAAGAAAGCCCTGCGGACCGGAAAACATGTGGTTACCTCCAATAAAGGACCGGCAGCTTTGCATTACCATGAGCTTAAAGAGCTGGCTCACCTCAACCGAAAACAGTTCCGGATTGAAGGCACAGTTATGAGCGGAACCCCCGTTTTCCACCTCTTTGAAAATGGCCTGGCCGGAAATGACCTCAGAGAAGTCAAGGGAATCCTGAACGGAACCACCAATTTTATCCTGAGCAAGATGGAACTTGATGGAATGGAATACGACGAAGCTCTAAAGCTTGCCCAGCAACTGGGCTATGCTGAAGCTGACCCAACCGCTGATGTAGAGGGTTTTGATGCCGTGGCCAAGGTCGTCATTCTGGCCAACGCCCTGATGGGCGGCCAGGTCAAACCGGCTGATGTCCGCCGCCAGGGAATTTCCCATCTCAGGAAGAAAGATATCATTGAAGCCAGAAATGCCGGGCTGAGATACAAGCTCATTGCCAGCGTGAAGAAAGAGGGGAATAAGATTGAAGCCAGCGTGGCTCCGGAGAAACTGTCCCTGACCGATCCACTGGCCGGAGTGATGGGGGCTCAGAATGCGCTTACCTTTGACACTGACCTGATGGGCAAAGTAACCATTCAGGGGGCTGGGGCAGGTCGGATTGAAACTGGATTCTCAATCCTTTCTGATATGTTGGCAATCAGTCGTTGTGAGAACAAATAGGAAACCCTTATCAGCACCCTTCCGGTAGCAACCTCTCGGCTATTGGCTCATAAAAATCTTAAATCCTAAGGCACCGGATACCAGGTTGCTACCTTTACCTTTTAGCCCCCTTATCTTTTCTCATCATCACCTTTTAATTTAATAAATAAAACTATCAATCAGATTAACCAATAATATCTTCTTTGGCAGCCAGTTAAGGGAATTTCCAGAAATTATCTTCAACCCCTAATCCATCAGAATTCAGCTCCCCAGCCCATTGATAATAATTAAGAACAAGCTTTTTTTGAAAACATCTCCAGGTTCAAGTTAGATCAGGTTTTCGGCTTACAAAAATGTAGGGAACCCGTCAATATTGTAGCCAGAAACGAGGCTATGTTTCATTATTTTCTTTATAATCAATAATTTAAAAACTGGCATGGTTTTTGCTTTTATTTAGAATGAAACTCGTGAACAGGAGGTTAAACATGAGGATTAAAAGAATGTTGATGGCCGTGGCCATCGGGTTATTAACGGTAGCTCTGGTCGTCTCCTTTTCTTTCGCCCAGGAAAACACCGAACAGAATAAAGAAAAAGTAAAAACTGAGCAGAAAGAAAAGGCAAAGAACCAGGAGCAGGCAGAGGTGAAGAATCAAGTTCAGACCAAAGGCCAGGAACAAACCCAGACTCAAGAAAGAGAAAGAACCAGGGAACAGGAACAGGTTAGAACTGAAGTCCAGAAGAGAATTGAAAATCAGGCTAACGAAAATTCCCAATCTCAGACCCAGGTCAGGAATGAAATCCAGAACCGGGTGATGACCCAGGAGAATGAACAGGGGCAGGTTGAGGTTCAGCATCAGCTTCAGATTCAGCATCAAGTTCAGAATCAGGCTGTTACCAACCAGATCTCTATAAATAAAGAAGGCGAGGGTAAGCCTGAAATTGAACATACCCTGGTAAAAACTAAGCAAGAACAGAATCAGAATAAGACTAAAACTGCGGTTCGGGAAGAAGAAAGGACCAGAATTCAGAATCAGATCAAAGACCAGAAAAAGATCAGGGTCAAAAAGGGCGGACCCTTTGTGGATGAGAACGGAGATGGGATAAACGATTTTTACCGCGACCATGACGGCGACGGTATTCCCAACTGCCAGGACCCTGACTGGACTGCCCCGAAGGATGGCTCCGGATATAAAGGTTCCCCTGAAGGCAGCAATTCTGGACAGACAATGAACAAATCCATGAATAGAACTATGACCTGGACGAGAAACAACTTCCGCTATCAGACCAGTCTTGCGGCCCAGATTTGCGATGGCACCGGCCCAAAGGGAAAAACCTCAAGAAAAGGGAGTCGGTAATCATTGAAAACACTAAAAAGAGAACCGGAGGGTTTTCCTTCCGGTTCTCTTGTATTATATAAATGCTGTCAGTCATTGTGGCCAAACTGTCAGGTTAGGAATTTTGTTTTTTCGGGAGGAAAAGATGTTGAACTTGAGAGTGAGTTGTAAAAAAAATATCATAAGCCTAAAAACGCTTATCAGGGCCTTTAGCAGAAGCCCTATAATTTTCTTGTTAAGTATCAGCTTTTTACTCATCTTCTTTCTGGCCGGCCCGGCTTTAGCCTCCACCGTTCAGTTCTCCTTGATTCATAATGCCACCAGCAATATTTTTCAGTCTTACCAGCCTCTTTCAGACCAGTTGACTTCAGCCAGCCTGGATTTTAGCGGAGATTCAGGATCAATATCTCTCTATGGAAATTTCGGTTTAAGTTATCTTTATAAATACTCCGGACTCAGTTCCTTCAGTGGCAAGATGGGGGCAGATTATTTGGCTCCGGTCGGAACCAAGAGCGCCTTCTACTTCGCCCTGGAAGGTGAAGCTTTCCTTTTCAGAAGCTTGTATGCAGACTTTAACCACGGCACTGCTCGCCTCCTGGCTAACTTCAAGAGCTATCTGACCGCGGCCACCATTCTGAGAATTGATACAATCACCCAGCTCAAAAATTATAAATACTCAATTTTTGATTATTTTTCTGAAAATCTATCAATTTCTCTTGACCGTTACTTTTCGTCCAGAACCACCTTCAAGATTGAAGCCGGTTATGGTTATAAATTATATTTTCACCCAGGAGTAATTACCATAACTGAAGAAACTGGAACTCTGGTGGAAGCCTCTTCAAATTTTGGTAGCTTGAACAATCTGGGTCTATCCGGTTTGTCCAGCCTTTCCAGCACCCAGGCTCTGGCCTTGCAAGGCGGACCTGGTGACCATGGGAATCCCGGTAAGAATTATGAAATGGGCGGAAGTTACAGCATCAGAGGTATACCCTATCAGACAGTTTATTATACCGGGAAAAAAAGCTTGCAGGTTTTTACCCTGAGTGGACTGATCGCCCAGGGGTTAGGAGATCATCTTGGTCTAAGCCTCGGCGCTCTAAAACAGTGGTACCTCAGGGGCGAAAACCCCTTTGCCTCCAGTGATGAGCTCTTTATGGTTGAGAATCCAACCTATGATCAGTTCAGCTGGGAAGGCTATTCCTTAAGGGCCAAGCTCACTACTGAAATTTCCGGAAACCTCCATGGCGAATTTGAGTATGATTATTTTTCAAGAAATTTTCCCGGAATCACCAGCCTGGATCTTGATGGGAACAGCCTGGGCATTACCAGAGAAGATAAAAGACACCAATTCAACGCCAGAATTCAACTAGAGCTCAGACGGGTCACATTTTTCGTCAACTACGCCTATATCAATAACACTTCTAACGACCCCTGGTTCACCTGGAAAGGAAATGTCATCAGCGGCGGATTAATCTGGAATCTCCAGGTCTCTCCCTCTCAATAAAGGGGTTGACATGATGCGAGAGAATATAAAGAATTATCACCAAGAGAAATTTATGAAAAAAATAGAACCCGGAAAGCTTTTTCTGTTCTTGCTGCCCGTTTCCTGCTTCTTTCTTATTATTTCCCTTGCTTTACCAGCGTTCTCTCAGGAAACACCGCCTCTTGCTCAAGACCAGCAGGTCCAAAACCGGCCTCATTTTTATAACGTTGACCGAGAGGTCAGCATAGAGGGCCGGGTGGAAGAATTAAAGTTTGAAGCCCGATATGAAGGCAAAGGATACTTTCTCATCTTGACAGTCATGGATAAGAACAACAATGAGCTGGTGGAAGTGGAAACTGCTCCAGCCTGGTTTTTCAGGATAGACATCCATAAAGGAGAAAGAATTCGGCTGATCGGTTCACTGGCCGAGGAACAGGAAGGCAGCAAAAAACTGGTAATTGCCAGAGAGATGAAAATTAATAACCAGACTATCACTTTTAGGGACCGCCGGGGCTTCCCGGCTTGGAACCGAGGTCAAGGTCAGAGAAAAGGCTCTGCCTGGTGAAAATTAAGGCTTAAAACCTCCGGGTTCAAAGTTTAGTAAAAAAGGCGGCAAGAAAAGCCCCTGCTTGACTCTCCCCACCTATTCTGTGATATCTTAATAAATGCATGAGTTCAAGCTTAGAATATCTGATGCGGGCTAAGCCCGACCCTTATTTTTCTCCTCAACCTGACAGGAGCTTTATAAATCATTAAAAATAACAAGGGAGGAATCATGTCTGATGAAAAAAAATATGGCCCAGGAGTTGAAAAGTACATCAAGGAAGCCAAGCTCTTTCTGGCCGAGCAGGAAGAAATAAAAGCCAGGATGCAGAGGATGAAATTTGACACCATAGCCGTTCACGGCCTTTATTCCTTGGAAGAAGCTCTCAACCGGAACCAGGGGGCGATCGTTGAACCATTATATTTAGCGACCTCCCAGGGCTATCGTGACTCAGACGAGCTGGAAGCTGCCCTGGCTTATCTCATTCCCACCTGGTGTTACACGAGGATTGCCAACCCCACTACCTATTACCTTGAGTATGTTCTGGCTTTGCTTGAAGGTTACAAAACTGGCTATGACACATCCTGCGTGGTCACGGCTTCAGGCATGGCCGCCATCATGATGGCCGTTGATCCCTTCTTGGTAAAACAAAAGGAAGGGCCGGAAAAGATAAACTTTGTTTCTTCCGTCCAGCTTTACGGCGGCACTTTTCAGCATTTTTCAGTCCGCAAGCAGAAGGAAAGAGGCATAGAAGTGCGCTGGGTTCTTCATCCAGAAGATATTGAAGAATGGAAAGCAAAAATAGACGAGAATACAAGATTTCTTTATGTTGAAGCACCCAGCAATCCCCAGCAATCGTTCTGCGACCTAAAAGCCCTGGCAGACCTGGCCCATTCCTGGGAAATTCCCTTGATCTTTGATGCTACCTGCGCCACCCCAGCCCTGATGAGACCAATTGCCCATGGCGCTGATATCGTAGTTCATTCTTTAACTAAATCTATTACTACTGGAGGCTTGGCCATCGGAGGAGCTTTAATCAGCCGAAAACCGATTGTTACCAAAGTCAAGAACGACGACCCAAATTTCAAAGCTTCTTTTGCTGAATATGTTAAATTCTGGCCCTATCGCGATAATGGTCCAGCAGCTTCTCCTTTCAACGCCTTGATGGCCATCAACGACCTCAGGACTCTCAGAATGAGAATGGACATAGTGAGCCAGAATTGCCAGAAAGTGGCCGAATTTCTTGAAAAACACCCTAGGGTTTACCAAGTAGATTATCTAGGTTTGCCCAGCTACAAGCTTCATCCTCTGGCCAAGAAGTATATGAAACTGGTTGACTCAGATGACGGCCAGGGTCAGGAGGTTAACCGCTATGGACATCTGATGAGTTTCAGAGTAGACGGTCCGCCAGAAAACGCCAGAAAGGTCTTTGACCGTTTCAAAATAATCTTCAGAGCCACAGACCTGGGCCGCATTAAAAGTGTGGCTACCATTCCAGCCATTTCCACTCATCAACAACAAGGGGAAGAAGCCAGGCGAATGGCAGACATACCCCCGCAGCTTATCAGACTGTGTGTTGGTGCCGAAAATCCGGATGATATTATTGATGATCTTGATCAGGCTCTGAATTCGCTTTAACCCAAAAAAGAGCGGGTTTGAATTTTCTCTCAGGCTAATCTAAAATCAGGACATGGAAGCTTTGAGAATCTTTACTCCCGCCCCCTATCGCCTCCGGGGAGAAGTCACAATAAGCGGTGCGAAGAATGCCGTTCTCCCAGCCATAGCCGCCTGTCTGTTGACCGAAGAGGAAGTTCAACTGACCAATGTTCCGCTGGTTAAAGATGTGGAAACGATGCTCGTCCTGACGTGCAAACTCGGGGCAGAATATGAGCTAAAGAAAAAATCATTGAGAATTAAAACTAAAAAAATCACTTCAGCTCAAGCTCCTTACCAACTGGTCAGAGCTATGAGGGCTTCCATCTTGGTGCTCGGTCCATTAGTGGCCAGAAAAGGCAAAGCTGTGGTAGCTCTTCCAGGCGGTTGCGCCATAGGAACCAGACCGGTAGACCTTCACATTAATGGCCTGCAGAAACTTGGAGCAAATATCAAAATTGAACATGGTTATATCGTGGCCGAAGCCAGAAAGCTTAAGGGAGCTGAGATTGAATTTGAAAAAAAGACAGTAACCGGAACTGAGAATCTGGTCATGGCCGCGGTGCTGGCCAAGGGCGAAACCATTCTCAGAAATTGTGCTCTGGAACCAGAGGTCAGCAGTCTTTGTGAGCTCCTGGTCAAAATGGGAGCCAGAATTGATGGTATAGGAGAAGAAACCCTTAGAATCAAGGGTGTTGAAGAACTGGTTGGTGCCCACCATCGTATTATTCCTGACAGAATTGAAGCCGGAACTTTTATGGTGGCTTCAGCTCTCACCAGAGGAGATCTCGTCCTGAAAGAAGTGGAACCAGCCCACCTGGAAGTCTTGGTTGACAAGCTGACAATTTCTGGAGCCCGAATTGAAAAATTGAGCAAGAATAGCTTGAGAATTAAGGGGAGCGAAGAAATAAAACCCCAGGACATTATCACCGCTCCTTATCCTGGCTTTCCTACTGATATGCAAGCCCAGTTCATGGTGCTCATGACCCAGGCTAATGGGACCTCCATCATCACCGAGACTATTTTTGACCGGCGTTTTGCTCATGCCAATGAGCTGATCAGACTCGGAGCCAGTATTGAGATTCAGGGTGATAAAGCTACGGTCAAAGGGCCCACCCCGCTGTCTGGAGCTGAGGTCATGGCCACAGACTTAAGAGCCTCGGCGAGTTTGGTGCTGGCCGGGTTGGTAGCCACCGGTCAGACCACCATCAATGACATTGAACATCTGGACCGGGGCTATGAAAGGATTGAAGAAAAACTACAGAAACTTGGAATCAGGATTGAGCGCCTTAAAAATAATAATTACACAGGGGTTAAACCATGAATAATTGTATTTTTTGCAAAATTGCCAGGAAGGAAATACCCGCCAGCTTAGTTTTTGAAGACGACAAATTCATAGCTTTTGACGACATCAGACCTCAAGCTCCAGTGCATACCCTGATCATACCCAAAGAACATATTGCCACCTTAAGAGAAGCTTCTGAAGAGCAGGCTGAATTGCTGGGTAAAATTTTGCTCAGAGCCAGAGACATTGCTCGCCTAAAAGGGATAGAGCAAAGCGGCTTCAGAGTGGTCCTGAATACCGGGCCCGACTCTGGACAGGAAGTTTTTCACCTCCATTTTCATCTTCTCGGTGGACGACGCTTGGGCTGGCCTCCTGGCTGAATGGGCCTTTGATTTGTGTTGACTAAGTTCTGACGAGTAGAGCAAACTGAAGTATGGCCTATTTAATAGACGGAAACAATCTGATGGGTCAAGCTGACCCCTATTTCAAGTACGATCACTCCAGCCGCAATAAGATCATTGCCAGGCTGCTCCTTTTTCAAAAAACAACCCGTTCCAGGATTTTCCTGGTGTTTGACGGAAAACCACCTTTGGAAGAACACGAGCTAAAACTCAACCCTAAATTTACCGTCCTATTCCCTGAACCCGGGCAATCGGCTGATTCTCTAATTGAAGAGATGCTCAGACAAAAAAACGACAAGCGCTATTTCCTTTTGGTCAGTTCTGACCGGAGCCTTAGAGAAATGGCTCGGGCCTATGGAACCCGATCCATGACCACTCTTGAATTCTTAAGGAAGCTCAAACAGATTCTGAAAGAAAATCGGGAACAAAGGCAGCTGCAAAAGCAAACTGAGAAAACAACTCGCCTGGAAATCTCACTCTGGGATGAAATCTTTAGAAGAAAATGAAAAACTTTTCCCTCATCGGTGCCGGACGGGTAGGTAAAGCCCTAGCTCTGGCTTTGACCAAAAAAGGATTGAAGCTCCAAGTGGTCTCAGACCATAATTTACCCTTGGCCAGAGAGCTCATTAAGGTCGCCGGCCAAGGAAAAGCCACTGCTGATAATCTATCAACTGTAAACCCAGCTGAGATAATATTTATCTGTGTCCCGGATGATGAGATAAAAAGAGTTGTGGAAGAAATTTTCATAAAAGACTTTCGGGGAAAAACCGTTTTCCATACCAGCGGAGCTTGCCCCTCCAGCTTACTTGAGCCTCTGGCCAAGAAAGGAGCCTCAATTGCCTCTTTTCATCCCATCCAGACTTTCACCAGCCAGCAGGCTGGGGTTGAGATTTTTAAGGGAATATTTTTTGGGCTGGAAGGTCAGCCCGCTGCGTTAAAATTGGGCTTAAGATTAGTCAGAAAATTAGGAGCCCAGGCCCTGTTGATTGAAGCTGAAGACAAGCCACTTTATCATCTGGCCTGTTCCATCTCTTCTAATTTCCTGATTGTCATCATTTTTGAGGTTAAAGAGCTTTTAAGAACCATCGGCCTGGAGGAAAGAGAAGTTCTGGAAATCTTATATCCCCTCCTGAACAAAACTTTACAGAATGTAAAAGAACTTGGCATTGAGCCGAGCCTAACCGGTCCTCTGGTTCGGGGAGACCTGGAAACAGTTAAGAAGCATCTGGCAATCACTGCTTCCAGGCCAGAATTAGATAAGGTTTATCGCTCAGTAGCTTTGGAGGGCCTTAAGCTTGCCAGAAAAAGGGGTTTGGCTGAAGAGAAGGTCAGAGCATTGAGGCATTTGCTGGAACATAAATAACTTCTTCTTCCAAAAGAATCCCAGAATTTTGCCAGACTTTTTCTTTGAGCTGGGCCGCCAGGTTTAAGACATCCTGGCAAGTTGCCTGTCCGAGATTGATGATAAAATTACAGTGACCTGGGTAGACTGCCGCCTGCCCCACTTTCATTCCCTTGGCTCCAGCCTGCTCCAGGAGCTGACCCGCGGGAATCTTCCGCCCACCAGGAAGGACAGGGTTCTTAAAGAAGCTGCCGGCACAAGCCGTATCCCCAGGAGGATGTCTTCTGGCTCGCTGTTCCAGAATTTCAGAGATTTTTTTCCTTATCATCTCTCTGGAGTCGGGCTCAACATGGAGCTCGGCCTTGAGAATTACTTTATGATCCCTTTTTAAGCTGGAATGACGGTAATCAAAACCCAGTTTTTCTCTGGGCAGGATAATTTCCTCTCCATGATCACCGAGGATAAGGACTTCAATTACCCGGTCTCCTATGGCTTGGCCAAAAGCCCCAGCATTTCCATAGATGGCTCCCCCAACAGTTCCAGGAATGCCGGCCAGAAATTCCAGCCCGGCTAGACCTTCAGAAACCGCCCGGCTGATAAGGTTGGAAAGATGGGTACCGGAAGCTACCTCCAGAGAGTTATGGTCTGAACTTAATTCAATACTCGCGGCTGAATTTCTTATTATTAAACCCCGGAAACCAGAATCGTCAAATAATAAATTATATCCCCCACCTATAACATAAAAAGGACAATTGTATTTTCTGGCTGTCTGGATGGCCTTGATCAATTGAGTTAGTCCATTAACTTCCAGGAAATAATCAGCCGGACCTCCGATACGAAAGCTGGAATATTCAGCCAGGGGAATATCGGTCTTCAGACGGATTCCCGCTTCCTCCAGAAAAATTTGCTTAAACTCTTGAATCTTGATCATTTTTTGTCTATTTATTATAAGGTATTAAATTTATTAAGTCTAACGCCCGGCTGGCACATAAATTGCAGTTTAATTGGGTGCGCCCCGAATAAAAGTGACTATTGACATTTTTCTTGGTTATAGGCAAGATATTGAGCAAAATATTTTTGTGAGGTAAAAGATGAAAAAAACCTTGTTGTTAATTTTAATCCTCCTTTTTGGTTCGGGACTGCTGATAGCCCAGAACCCGGCTGATGAAGCGTACATCAAGGCTATGACTGTTCAAGACAACTGTGAACGGGTCAAGCTTCTGAAAGACTTCATTGATAAATATGCTGGAAAAGGTTCTCAGTATGAAAATTATGCTTATGCCTACCTTTCCCTGACTCCTTGTCCTTCCAAAAGTTTGCAAGAGTCCCTGAACTACGGAGAGAAAGCCTTGAGCGTAGGGGGGCTGGATGCTCTAATCAAAGCCTCGGTGTTGATTTTCCTGGCTAATAATTATGTAAGCCAGGGTCAAAACCTGGATAAAGCTAAAAACTATGCCAACCAATTAATTGAAATTGGCAAGACCGAGAAAACTAAAGAGGGTGCTAATCTCGACCAGTGGAATAAAATCATTGCCGCTGGCTATTTTATCTTGGGGAGCGCAGCCGAAAAAGCTAAAGATATCCCAGGCGCAGTTGAAGCCTATTTAACAGCCTATACAATGAGCAAGGACTCCAAGATAATGATTTCGGTCCGGAAGATGGGCAAAAGCTTTGCTGATGAAAAGAATTATACCGAAGCGGAAAAAGTTTACAGAGCCATATATAACCTTACCAAAGACCCGAACGATGCCGCCCTGCTTGGCAACCTGCTGGTAAAGGAAGGAAAGAACGATGAAGCTCTTGGCTTCCTAAAAGAGGCTTACAGCAAGAAAAAGAGCGGCGAACTGGCTTTTTCTATCGCTGTCATTCTGGCCAAAAAGGCTCAGAGCGATCCGTCTCTGGTCAATGATGCTATTCGCTACTCACTGGAAGCCGCCTTCCAGGCAAATCCCAATTCAGAACAGGCTATGAAGATGGCGGAAGGCCTGTTCTTCACCATGAACAAAGAACTTAAGTACAATGATACCGTTTTAGCCATCCAGAATAAAGCCAAAGAACTGGAAGAGCTGACTCAGATTTTTAACGAAAGATTTGGTAATAAAAGTGAAGAAGAGCTATCTGAGAAGGACAAGAAAAAAATGCAGGATATGTTGGCTGAGATAGAAGGGATGAAAGCAGAAATAGAAAAACTAAAGAAACAGCAGGAAACTGCTATTGCCAAGTTCAACCAGCTGATTGAAGAGACCAAGAAAAGACTGGGTGTTAAATAACCAACGAAATAAATCAGAGAAGCCATCTTAGCCAAATTTGAAAAATAGCGAGGAATCTATTACACCTTTTCTCTGCCTTTATTTTTGAGCTAAAATATACTCCAGGAGGGGCAAGATGGAAAGGAAATATACCCGGGAAGAAGCCCGCAAGAGAATCTATCAACTAAGGGAACAAATCATTTACCACGAAAAAAAATACTATGTAGATAACGACCCTCAAATCTCGGATTATGAATTTGACCAGCTGATGGCTGAACTGAAGAGGCTGGAAGAAGCTTTTCCTGAATTTATCACTCCAGATTCTCCTACCCAGAGGGTAGGCGAAAAACCAGTTGAAGGCTTCCCAACTATTGAACACCGCCGGCCGATGCTGAGCATTGATAATTGTTATGATGTGGAAGGTCTAAAAGAATTTGAGGAACGAATCAGAAAGCTCCTGCCGGGCGAAAAAATTGAATACGTGGCCGAATTGAAAATTGACGGCCTTAGCATGTCCATTACTTACTTAAATGGGCACTATCACCAGGCTGTAACCAGGGGAGATGGATTCCGGGGAGATGAAGTTACAGCCCAGGTCAAGACCATCAGAAGCCTGCCGCTGACCATCCCGATAAAAGACGAGGTGGAGGTAAGAGGCGAAGTCTATCTCCCTTATGAATCGTTTAAGAGAATCAATCAGGAACGGGAAAGAAAAGGAGAAACTCTATTTGCCAATCCCAGAAATGCCGCCGCCGGTTCAATAAGGCTTCTTGACCCTAAGGAGGTTGCCAGCCGGAATCTGGACATTTTTCTCTATTATATTTTCATCAACGGCCAGGAGATGCCATCTCAATGGGAAAATCTGCAGCAGCTGAAAAAACTTGGTTTTAAGACTAACCCGGCCAGTCGGCTCTGTCGCTCTCTGCAGGAAGTAATTGATTATTATGACGAATGGACGGAAAAAAGAGACTCTCTGGAATACGATGCTGATGGAGTGGTGGTCAAAGTGAACTCTACCAGACAACGAGAGCTTCTGGGGGTTACAGCCAAATCTCCCCGCTGGGCAATTTCCTTCAAATTCCCTGCTCGCCAGGCAACCACCAGAATCAAGGAAATAATAATTCAGGTGGGTCGGACCGGAGCTTTAACCCCGGTGGCCATTCTGGAACCGGTCCAGATTTCCGGGACCACCATAAGCCGTTGCACCCTTCATAATGAAGAAGAATTAAAAAGAAAGGACATCCGGGTGGGCGATTATGTGCTGCTGGAAAGAAGCGGGGATGTCATTCCCCATGTAGTCTCAGTGATGAAGGAGAGAAGAAGCGGCAGGGAAAAACCTTTCCTCTGGCCGAAAACCTGTCCGGTCTGTCATTCAGCCATTTATAAAGAGGAAGGAGAAGCCATTTCCCGCTGCATAAATCCCTCCTGTCCGGCCCGTATCCGGGAATCAATACTCCATTATGCTTCCCGCCGGGCAATGAACATAGAAGGTCTGGGCGAAGCTCTGGTGGATCAGTTGCTCGCTTCCGGCCTTATCAAGCAAATACCAGACCTTTACCATCTCCGATTTCAGGACCTGGTTGAGCTGGAAAGGATGGGACCGAAAAGTGCTCAGAATCTTCTGGACCAGATTGAAGAAACTAAATCCCGGGAACTGTGGCGCCTGATTTTTGCTCTGGGTATAAGACATGTGGGCGAAAAGCTGGCCCAATCCTTAGCTAAAAAATTCATGGATTTAGAAAAACTGGCTAAGGCCAGCGAAGAAGAATTGATGTCTCTGGAAGATGTGGGTCCAAAGGTGGCCAGGAGCATTGTTTTCTTCTTCGCCCAGCCTGAAAATAAAAAATTATTAGACCGACTCAAAGCTGCTGGTTTGAGATTCAAGGAGAAAGCGGAGAAAATAGGGCCTCAGCCACTCCAGGGCTTAAGCTTTGTTTTGACCGGCACCCTGTCCTCCATGACCAGAGAGGAAGCCAAAGAAAAAATTGAACTCCTGGGTGGGACGGTTTCCTCCTCGGTCAGCAAGAAGACTGATTATCTGATCGTTGGAGCAGAGCCTGGTTCCAAACTAGACAAGGCCCGAGAGTTAGGGGTTAAGACCATCAGCGAAAAAGAATTTCTGAAACTGATCGGGGTAAGCTGACCTATTTCTTTCCCTTCTTCTTAAACAATTCTGAAAAATCAAGGTTCAGCAAAGATTTCAAGCCAGTTTTTTTCTCACCTTTTTCCAATTCTTTCAGAGCCTGTTTCGCCTGATAGTGGTCAGGATCAATCTCCAGCGCCTTTAACAGTTGTTTTTTAGCCTTAACTTTGAGCCCTTCACCCAGATAAAGCAGCCCCAGGCCGAGATAACATTCAGCATTCCAGGGTTCCATTTCAATAGCCCGCAGAAAATCCTCCTCTGCTTTTTTCTTGTAAGCCGGCAACTTGGACTCAGCCATCGCCAGAAGCAAATAATAATCGGCTCTGGCCCTTTTCAACCTCAGGGCTTCTTCAAGAAAGATTATGGCTTCTTCATACATACCCTGATTGTAAAGGGTCCGACCCTGTCTGTACTTAACCTCGGCTTTCTTAGCCAGATCGTCGGCTGTTTCCTGAGCCGGCGCCACAAGTTGCTGGTCATACTGTTTTCTCTTTTCGGCATCGCTTAAGGTCCGGTAAGCGGTGGTGATGGCATTAAAAACTTCGTTAATCAGAGCTTGATCCGAAATGGAATTGTTAAAACGGTCGGGATGATATTTCCTCGCCAAGCTGAAATAAGCTCTTTTAATTTCATCTTCTGAAGCCACCCTGGAAACCCCGAGAAGCTCATAATAATTTCTGGTCTTAAGATGAGATTTAATTTCACGGAGTTCTTCTAATCTGGCCTCCAGCTCGTCAAGCTCCAGCTTCCTTTTCTTTTCCTGCTCATAATCATCCTTCTTATAGCTGGAATCAGGAGCGGTCACCTCAATCATATCCAGACAGTAAAAAAGATAGAGGCAGCGGTAATAATTCTCATTTGAGAAACGTGCCGGCACCGACATCCGGTCTATAACCTGAGTGGTAGAAAATCGTTCCAGTAAGGCTTTTTCTTCTTCAGTCAGAAAATAAGCATACCTGATATTTTTCAGAGCCACTTTGCGTCCGGCAAAAAATTTCTGGATTGAGGAATCAAATTTCATCCGCCTTAAGCCATAATCTATGAGAAACGGTATATCCACTACCGGGAATTCTTCCGGCGGCTGCATATCTTCCTTTTCCTGAAAACTTATTTCGCCATCAAAATAGCTGAAAATCCCGAGTAATGATTCCCTTATCTGGAAAGCCAGAGCTTCTTTCAAATCCGCCTCTTTGATCGCTCCTCCGCGCTTTAAAGATTCCCCCAGAGGTTGGTTAGGCTGGATATAATCTTCTATTTTGGCAAAAGTCTCGTCCTGTATTTTTTGCAACTTGAAAAGGATCTCTCCCAGACGCTCTGACCTGACGTTGGTTTTTACTTGAACTGGTTTTCCTTTGACGAAGAAAAAATACTTTTCAATTTCTTTCCTCTTAAAAGATAGCCGGCCAGACCTGTTGTTAAAAAAGATGTCTTTCAAATAATAGCCGATATGGTTAATGCCAATCACTTTTAGCCCTGTGTCACTAATTCTTTCCATAATTTATACAATCGGCACGAATTTTTCAACCCGGCAATTAATATTGGATGAAATTGGACAGGCTTACCAGATTTGTGCTATTTTCAGATTATGAAAGTTGCCCTGGCTCAAATTTCACCCATCCTCGGAAATCTAGAGAAGAATTTGACTCTCCATCTTGACTTAATCCAGAAGGCTCTGGACAACAAAGCTGACCTCGTGATATTCCCGGAGCTGAGCCTGACAGGTTATTCCCTTAAGGACCTGGCTGCCGAGGTAGCCATCAACACCAGAAAATCTCCGATTTTTTCCAGACTCCTGGAAGCTTCCGAGAAAATAGACCTGGTCTTTGGTTTTGTAGAGGAAAGAGACTCCAGGCCGGGACTGGTCTTTAACTCGGCCGCGTATCTCTCTCAAGGACGGGTCTCTTCCATCCATAGAAAGGTATTTCTCCCGACTTCCGGGATGTTTGAAGAAGGTCGTTTTTTCGCCGCAGGAAACCGCTTCAAAGCTTTTAATACCCGATTTGCCAGAACAGGGCTTTTAATCTGCCGAGATTTTCTCCATTATTGCTCATGCTATTGTCTGATGGCTGATGAGGTCGGGATGATCATTGACATCTCGGCCGCTCCAGGACGAGGGGTCGCCAACCAAGAAACACAGGGGTTTGAGACTAGCCAAATGTGGGAATTGATGGGCGAATCCATATCCTTTTTTTCTAGCGCCTGGGTCATCTATTGTAACCGCGTCGGCTTTGAAGATGGGGCGGCCTTTGCCGGCGGCTCTTTCATCTACTCTCCCTTCGGTAAGCTCATAACCAAGCTCTCCTACCTTGAGGAGGAATTCTCCATCCAGGAAATAGACCTGGAAGAAATAAAAAAGGCCAGAAGAAGCTGGCCTTTTAAGCGGGATGACCGGCCTGAGGTCATCTTACAATCCTTAAAAAACATAATTGAGAAACAAAATGAAGATTAATGCGGCCCTGGTAACAAAGGTCTTGACTAAATTTATAAGAGAAGAAAGCCATAAGGCTGGCTTTAAGCGGGTAATCTTCGGGCTGAGCGGAGGTCTTGACTCTACAGTCTGTGCTTATTTAGCAGCCCAGGCCCTCGGTCCGGAACAGGTCATTGCTCTGATTTTGCCATATAAGGATTTTGATCCGGAAGGGGTGGCTGAGGCAGAAAAGGTGGCGGCCATTCTTAAGATTAAATGGCAGAAGATAGACATCTCTCCTCAAATAGATGCCTATTTTTCTGTATTCCCAACTGATAATGTAATTCTAAAGGGCAATAAGATGGCCAGGGAAAGAATGTCTATCCTCTATGATTTTTCAGCCAGGGAAAAAGCCCTGATTCTCGGAACCAGTAACAAAACAGAGTTGCTCATCGGCTATGGAACGATTCATGGCGATATGGCCTGCGGAATAAATCCGATGGGTGACCTTTACAAAACCCAAATCCGAGAACTGGGCCGCTTCCTGAATATTCCCGAAGAAATCCTGAACAGGAAACCGACTGCCGGACTCTGGCCCGGTCAGACTGATGAAGAGGAGATAGGAATAAGTTATGAAGAACTGGATCAGATTCTATACAGGCTAGTTGACCTACGCCAGAATCCTGAAGAAGTGATTAAAGCTGGTTTTAATCAGGCTAAAGTGAGAAGAATTATTGAAATGATTAAGAAATCTGAGTTTAAGAGAAAAATGCCGCCAATCGCCAAAATCTCCAGCCGGACCATTGGACACGATTTCCTCTATCCATATGACTGGGATAAATAATCATCGGGCTCAAATCTTAGACCGGGATAAAGGATGAAGCCAAAAGGTCGCTTGTTTGTGGTCAGCACTCCGATAGGTAATCTGGAAGATATTACCCTTAGAGCTCTCAAGATATTAAAAGAAGTAGAAATTATAGCCTGTGAGGATACCCGGCAGACCATCAAACTCTTGAATGCCTTTGGCCTAAAAAAGAGATTGCTTTCCTATTTTCATCCGAAAGAAAGCCAGAAATTACCCGAAATCCTGGCCTACCTCAATTCAGGACAAGACGTAGCCCTGGTTTCTGACGCCGGGACACCTGGTATCTCAGACCCAGGATTCCCTCTAATCCGAGAAGCTCTCAACCAGGGAATTCAAATTATACCCATACCGGGACCGAGCGCTCTAACCGCAGCCCTTTCAGCCTCCGGGCTGCCAACTCACCGGATAGTCTTTGTAGGATTTCCTCCAGCCAAGAGAGGCAGCCTTAAGAACTTCCTTTCTAAACTATCCGAAGAGGAAGGAACTATGGTCTTTTTCGTTCCTATGAGAAGGGTTTGTGAGTTTATTAAGGTGGCCCAAGAGGTTTTCGGACCAAGGAATGCCGTTCTGGCAAGAGAAATAACCAAAGTTCACGAAGAATTTATAAGAGCACGACTGGATACCCTTTTAGACGGGCTTACCCCAGACAAGATAAGGGGAGAAGCTACCCTCCTGATCCAGGGGAAATAAATTTTTTTTAAAAATACTTGACAAAATCATACTCAAAATATATATTAATAATGCACTAAAATTTTTGGTAGGAGGTGAGACCATGGCAATCACCAAATGGGATCCTTTCCGGGATTTAATGCTTCTCCGCGACCGCATGAATCGGCTGTTTGAGGACCTGGTAACATCTCCCCGTTTTGAAGATTCGGAACTGGTCCAGAGCACCTGGTCTCCGGCTGTGGATATTTATGAGACCGAGAATGAGCTGGTCCTGACTGCAGAGTTGCCGGGCGTTGAGGAAAAGGATGTGGAGATCAAGATTGAAGACAATACTCTGAGCCTCAAGGGCGAAAGGAAATTTGAAAAGGAGACCAGGGAAGAGAACTATCACCGGATAGAGCGGGCTTATGGGTCTTTCTACAGGTCATTCAGCCTCCCCAATTATGTTGACCAAGAAAAAATCAGTGCCGAGTATGAAAACGGCCTGTTAAAGATCCATATGCCCAAGAAAGCGGAAGTAAAACCCAAAAAGGTTAAAATTCTCAAACCTCAGGCAGCCGAAAAAAGCGGCGAAAAATCTTCCAAGTAAGAGACTTTAAGTTTGCCTTCTGGCCCCCGTTTGAGAACGGGGGCTTTTTATTTTTCAAGCTCTGGCCAGAGTTACCGCTCTTACTTCTCTGGCTCCCGCCCTTTTCAGGGCCAGGGCGCATTCTTTAACAGTTGAACCCGTGGTAAAAACATCGTCTACCAGAAGAAGCGTTCTGTTCTCAATCTTTTCCTTTTTTCGGACCGAGAAAGCCCCCTTTAAGTTAACCTCTCTGTCTGAGGCTTCCAAGGAGACCTGGGCAGGTGTGTTTTTAACCTTGACCAAGACACCCGGCAGAGTCGGAATTGAACACAACCTGGATAGTTCCCTGGCCAAAAGTTCGGCCTGGTTGAAGCCACGAGCCTTCTCCCTTTTTCTGTAAAGGGGCACAGGCAAAATAAAATCCACCCCTGAAAAAAGCCCGTCTTCAGCCAGGTACTTGTAAACCAGCCGGGCTAGCGGCCGGCTTAAATTTTCGTATCCCCGGTATTTGAAAAGGATGATAATTTCTTTCAGTCTTCCAGCATAGGCCCCTAAAGAACGATGTCGGGTAAAAGGCGGTAAATCGTTGAGACAATCCTGACAGGGAAATTCTGAGTTATAATTATGATAATAGAAACGGCCGCATACCGGACAGACTGCCCCCTTATGGATCTCTATGAGTTCCAGGCAGTCAGAACATATTACCTTTTCACCCTTTTTCTCAAGAAGCCGACTGCACAGCCGGCAATAAGAAGGGAAAATTACTGTCTTTACCGGATGGATAATCCGGTCCAGAAACAACCAGCTTTTCACTTCTCCCTTGATTCGCCCTCTTTCTTCTCCTGACACTCTATACAATAGGGGGCCCAGGGAATTATCTTGAGTCTCTTCTTCCCAATCTCTTTATGGCAGATTAAACAAAGACCGAATTCATCTTTCTGGAGCCTTTCCAGAGCTTGGTCAATCAAAGCCAGTTGTTCTCTTTCGCTATCAGTCAGCCCCAGCAGGAATTCTTTGGTATATGAAGTTTCTGCTTTGTCCACCAGGTCCAGAGCGGTGTCGGTTTCAATCTCCTTGCTCTCGTTGTAGAACTGACTGAGCTTTCGGACGATGCTATTTTTCTTCTCCAACAGAAGGTTTTTGAATTCCTCTTTCTCTTTCTTTGTAAGTTTAAGTTTAGCTGGCATTTAACCCCCTATTATTTCGGATACGAATATCCTTTAATAAGATTTAAGGCCCGATAAACCTGTTCCAGAATTACCAATCTCGCCAGTTCATGAGAGAAAGTCATTCTGGAAAGTGACAGCTTCAGGTCAGCTTTTTCCATTATTCTGGGAGATAAGCCCAGAAAACCACCCGCCAGAAAAATCAGTTTTCTGGTAGAGGCCCCGGCCCTGGTTTCAATTAATCTAGCCAGTTCTTCTGAACTCATTTCCTTTCCCTTATCAGAAAGGCAGATAATATAGCCATCCTCTAAGTATTTTTCAAGTCCTTGGGCTTCTTTTTCCAGAATCAATTCTACCCATTTCTCCCCCAAACCTTTGGCTTCAGCCGTCTCCACTATTCTGGCCCGCCCAAACTTTTTGAGCTTATCAAGATAAGCCTGTTGGAGGGCTTTCAGGTACTGGTTCTTGGTTTTTCCCGGCCATAAAAAAACTATTTCCATCTCAAGTGGGTTTTAATTAAATAATTATTTATCAGTCAAATGTCAAGTGAAATTTTATGATTCTTAAAAATTAGCTTAATAGTCCAGACGGGGGGCATCGGCCCAGAGTTTTTCCAGAGCGTAAAACTCCCGAGCTCTCTTAGAAAAGATATGAACCACGAAATCTCCGTAGTCCAGAAGAATCCATTCTGCTGTTTCCAGGCCTTCAATCCCAAATGGTTTTACTTTTTCTTTGGCCAGCTCCTCTTCAATACTCTCACAGATAGCCAGGTTCTGCCGGGAAGAATTCCCGTGCATTATGACAAAAAAGTCAGTGAAACCGGTCAGGTTTCTCAGGTCCAGGACACAGAGGCCTTCGGCTTTCTTGGCCAGGCTGGCCTTGATTGAAGCCTTAACTTCCTTGGGCAGATTTCTCTTGTTGAATTTCTTACCTTGCTCTTTGAACTCGGTCATTTTCTCCTCAAAGATATAAATTGTGTTTTTTTATGTATTCCTCCACCCCGGGGGGCACCAGACCGCTAATCGGCAATCCAGCTCGCAGCCTTTTCCGGATCTCAGTGGAAGAAATATCTGGAGTCTGAGTTTCAAGTAAGTAAAGACAGCCCGTGGATAATTGCTTTATGGATATAGCTGAATTTTCTTTTAAGACGAATAATTGGATAGGCTTGACCTTGTTTATCACTTCTTCAAGTAATTCCAGCCCAAATCCTGGTCGGCTGACAATCACAAAAGAACTTTCTATCAGCAAATCATTATAATCCTTCCAGGTCTCAATTTCCAGAAAGGCATCGGAGCCGACGATGAAAAAGAACCTGTCGCCCGGATAATCTTTTTTCAGTTGGCGAAGAGTAATGATGGAGTAAGATGGGCCAGGGCTTCTGGCTTCCACTTCCGAGACTTTGAATTTCGCCTTTAAGCCGCAGGCTATCCTGACCATGTTCAGCCGGTGGTCCACCGTAACAACTTCCGTCCGATTTTTATGGGGTGGAATGTAAGAAGGAATAAAAAGAATAAAGTCAAGGGGAATATGCTTCAGCACTTCTTCTGCCGCCTTCAGGTGGCCATTATGGATAGGATTAAAAGTGCCTCCAAACAAACCGATACAAGCCATATTCAACCTTTAATTTTAGAATTTTGCTCTGAGTTTGAAAAAGCCTCAGTTTGAGTACGGTCTTCATCCAGCAATTCGGCGAGAAGATTAACAAACTCTTTCAGTCCTTCTCCAGTTAGAGCAGAAATCGCCAAGAAAGGTTTTTTTTCGCTTTCGGCCAGTTTTTTTATTCTGGTCAAAACTTTCCTTCCCTTTTCCAATAGGTCTATTTTATTGGCCACGATAACCTGCTTTCTGCCCAATAGATCGGGGTTAAAAGCCTTAAGCTCACCCTGAATAATGTGGAAATCAGCAACCGGGTCCCTTCCCGTATAGGGTGAAACATCTATCAGGTGAACCAAAAGACGGGTTCTCTCAATGTGGCGCAGAAACTGAACGCCCAGACCATGTCCCTGATGGGCTCCGGCAATCAGCCCGGGGATATCAGCCACGACGAAACTTCTTTCCTGATCAACATCAACTACTCCCAGGTTGGGAGTCAGCGTGGTGAAGGGATAGTCAGCGATCTGAGGTCTGGCAGCCGAAATCTTTGAAATCAGGGTTGATTTCCCCACATTAGGAAAGCCCACCAGGCCGACATCAGCAATCAACTTCAATTCCAGAATCAATTCTCTTTCCTGACCCGGTCTGCCTTTTTCAAATTCTCTTGGAGTTTGATGGGTGGGAGTAGCAAATGAAGCATTGCCCCTTCCCCCTTTTCCCCCTTTAGCCACCAGAAAAATCTCCCCCGGCTGCAGAAAATCGTGGATTATTTCGTCGGTATTAGCATCTTTAACTACTGTGCCTACTGGGACTTTAAGATAAAGATCCTTACCCCTCTTGCCTTGTTTATTGGAACCCTGCCCATTCGCTCCTTTCTTAGCTTTATTGATCGGGTGATAGCGAAAATAGGCTAGTGTATTAAGGTTGGGGTCGCTGACTAAATAAATATTACCACCGTCTCCTCCCCGACCGCCGTCCGGGCCTCCCTTGGGTACACGATACTCCCTCCGGAAGCTGACGCAACCATCTCCACCCTTCCCAGCAATCAGGATAACCTTAACCTGGTCAACAAACACTCGGACACCTTGATGAAAAGATTATTATTATAGACAAAGTGATATAGCTTAAAATTGAATCCAGAAATTCTTTAATCCCGGGGGTTGGTCCCATTTTTAAGAGGCAGTCTCGGTTGTTTCCTCCACTGGAATGACCGAGACAAATTTCCCCATCCTCCCTTTATCTTCAAACCTGACCAGACCGCTGACCAGAGCAAAAAGGGTATCATCACTGCCCCGGCCAACATTCAAGCCAGGCTTAAAAGGAGTTCCCCGTTGCCGGACCAGGATTGAACCGGCTTTAACCAACTGCCCCCCAAACCTTTTAACTCCCAAATGCTTGGGATTAGAATCGCGTCCGTTAACTCCTGATCTTTTATGAGCCATGGTCAATCCTCCTTAGCACTCTTCTTGGTCGCTTTTTTCTCTGTTGTCCGCGGTGCCCTGGCTGTCTTCTTTGTTGCTGGTTTTTCCTGGGCCTCAGAAGTTTCTTTTTTCCTGGCTCTCTTCGGCGCGGCAGTTACGGCTTCTGCCTTTGGTTTCTCTTCTTCAACAACAGCAGTCTCAGGGAAAATACCGGTGATCTTAATTTTAGTCAAAAGCTGCCTGTGTCCTTTTGTCCGACGATAACCTTTGCGTCTTTTTTTCTTAAAAACTATCACTTTTTCATCTTTATAATTTTCTAGGACTTCCGCCTTAACCACAGCTCGTTCTAGATAAGGCCGACCAACTTGAATATTGTTCCCATCCTCAACCAAGAGAACCTTATCCAGATTAATAGTCTGGCCTTTTTCCGCCTCAAACCTTTCCACAGAAAGGACGTCGCCTTCCTTGACTCGGTATTGCTTTCCGCCTGTTTTAATTACTGCGTACATCAGATATCACCTTCCAGGATGATAAAAATTTGAGCTTAAATTTAACATATAAGGCAAGTTATGTCAACCTGAACCCTAATGCCAATTATCATAATAGCTCTGGATTATCCTGCCCGAATTCTTCTCTCAAATACTATAACTTCGGACTTAACCCGATGCCCCTTGCCAATAAGATGTTCAGACTAGGGATCCCGCGGTCTCCGGACCTGGCTGACATCTATTCTTGACAAAAAAATGACTTTCCCATAATTTAATGTTAAGTTTAGGCCGGGCGGTTAGCTCAGAGGCAGAGTGTCGGTCTTACAAACCGGAGGTCACTGGTTCGAACCCAGTACCGCCCACCAATCACTTAAGTCAGATTGTAGCCTTTGTTTATTGAGGGAATGGGATGAAAGGAAAGAAGATACTGATTGTCGAGGATGAGCTACTTATAGCCCGTCACATTGAACAGATGGTTAAAAATCTGGGCTATCAAGCGTTAGGAGTTGTAGAAAGCGGCGAACAAGCCTTAGAGGCTACCAGAGACCTTTCTCCTGACCTGGTCCTGATGGACATCAGACTTAAGGGAGAACTGGACGGCGTGGAAGCGGCCACCAGAATCTGGAAATATTATTCTATCCCGATAGTCTATCTTACGGCCTATGCCGATGAGGACACCTTAATCAAGGCCACTTCGGCTGAACCTTTTGGCTATCTGATAAAACCTTTTGAAGAAAAAGAGCTTCTGGTGGCCATCGAACTGGCTTTTTATAAACATCAGGTTGAGACGGAGAATAAAGAAAAGAGGAGATGGCTGAACGCTATCCTTTCCAGCATAACCGATGGCCTGATTTCTACCGACCGGGGAGGAGTCATAAATTTTATCAACCCCATAGGTGAGAAACTTCTGGGTCAATCTTCTGAGGCTGTCATCGGGAAAAGTCTGGAAGAAGTATTTAAGATTCAAGAGGGACCAACCGGAAGAATCCTCGGGCTGAGCATAGAAACTGTGGCCAACGAATTCCTGACTGAAGGAGACTATTATCTGGTCAAAGGAGAAGAACGATTGCCAGTGGAACTTCGTGGCTCTTTAATCCGGAATGAGCACGAACAGGTGGTGGGCTCGGTTTTGGTCTTCCGGGATATAACCCTGAGAAAATTACAGGAAGAGCGCCTGAATTACTTGGCCATCCATGATGCCCTGACTGACCTTCCAAACCGCCTTCTTTTCAATGACCGGTTAAGAATTGGCTTAGAACAAGCGAGAAGGAAAAACACCAAGCTGGGCGTGATCATGCTTGACCTTGATTTCTTCAAGGTCATTAACGATACCTACGGACATAACTTTGGCGACCTGGTGCTGGTAGAAGCCGGAAAGATTCTGAAACAACTGATCAGGAAAACCGATACCGTAGCCCGTTTTGGTGGTGATGAATTTACCATACTGCTGGGAGAACTCAGTTCGGTTGAGACCGGAATCCAGGTAGCCGAAAGAATTGTCCAGGCCTTTAACCTTCCCCTGACCATAGACAATAAAAAAATGACGATCCGGGCCAGTCTGGGCTTGGCCATTTTCCCCGACCAGGCTCAAGAACCGGAAGAACTGCTTAAAAAGGCTGACCTGGCCATGTACGCAGCCAAGGAAGCTGGCCGGAATCAGGTAAAACTTTATTCAGATTGAGCAAGATAAATTAAAATAGATGAGATGAAACAAATTAAAAAAGATGTTTACTCAGCGGATTTTTTTTAATAAAATTTTATAAGGCCTGGATGGAGAAAAAAATTAAGTTGGTTCAATCCGCCAAACAAAAATACGAAATTTTCACTTATTATTTCAATCCTTCGTCTAAGAAAATCTGGCTATCAGAAGACCTGGCCAGTTTTCTTCACCTTCCGGAAAAGGGACCTTGCTGGTTTTCTTACCAGGAGTGGTTGGAATTTATCCATCCTGACGACCAAAAAGAAGCGGCTCTGATCAATAAAAAAAAGTCAGCCAAGAGTTGTCAAAGGTATCGCTACCGGCTCAGATTAGGGGAAAAAGAATTTCTGCTGGTTGAAGATATCCGTCAGCAGATCACAGATGAACATAGTGGAGAAAGGCATATCCAGGGAGTCCTTTGGCCTATAGAAGAACATGGACAATCCCGAAAAGTCCAGGAGGCTCTTTATGAAATTGCCAGACTCAGTGTAGAAACCGAAAACCTGGTGGAACTCCTGAGAGCCATCCATCTGACCATCAGAAACCTGATGCCGGCTGAAAATTTCTACATTGCTCTTTATGACAAAGAGACTAGTCTTCTTTCCTTTCCCTATTTTGTAGACGAATACGATTCACCCCCGCCACCCAAACCATTAGGCCGAGGTCTGACCGAATATGTCTTAAAGACCCGTGAGCCACTCTTGGCTTCCCCAGAAGTCTTCAGCCGCCTGGAGGCAGAAGGCAAGGTGGAATCAATCGGCGCTCCCTCAGTTGACTGGCTCGGAGTCCCGCTCAGAGTCCAGGATGAAGTCTTTGGGGTAATGGTGATTCAGAGTTATACCGAGGGGGTCAGATACAACGAAGAGCATCTGCAGATGCTATCCTTTGTGGCCAACCAAGCTGCTCTGGTTATCAAGAAAAATTTGGCGGAAGAGCTGAGGAGAGAAAGTGAGAGGCTCCTCACAGATTCTTTTGCTTCAATTCAGGACGGAATTTCCATTTTAGACTTAGAGATGAACATTGTTCGGGTTAATCCAGTAATGGAAAAGTGGTACGCTCATGCTCTGCCCCTAGTGGGCAAGAAGTGTTTTGTCGCCTATCACGGCAGGGATGATTTCTGCCAACCCTGTCCCAGTCTTCAGACTTTAAGAACTCTGCAACCGGCCAGCGAAATTGTGCCTTTGACTGGTCCCGGCGGGCAGGTGATGGGCTGGCTGGAGCTTTTTTCCTTTCCCCTGATTGACCACAAAACGGGAAAACTCAAGGGGGTCATAGAATACGTTCGCGACATTACTGAAAGGAAGAAAGCTCAGGATGCTTTGCTGGCCTCCTTAAAAGAAAAGGACATTCTCCTTAAAGAAGTCCATCATCGGGTCAAGAACAACATGCAGATAATATCTTCTCTGTTAAACCTGCAATCAACTTATTTAAAAGACCAGGAGGCCCGTACGGCCCTCAAAGAATGCCAGAATCGCATCTACTCCATGGCCTTAGTCCATGAAAAGCTTTACCGGGAAAAAGACTTAGCCTCCATTGACTTTGGCGAGTATGCCGAAAATTTATTGGTTCATCTATTCCAGGTCTCCATTCCAAACAGTGAAGGAGTTACTTTTTCGGTAAGAGTTGAGGCTCCGGCCCTGACTGTGGACATGGCCATACCTCTTGGTTTGATCCTGACCGAGCTGGTCTCCAACAGTCTCCAGCATGCCTTCAGCCCTGGAGACAGGGGAACCCTGGAAGTTTCATTATTGCCCGAAGGTCAGAATTTGGTGTTGAGCGTCAAGGATGATGGCCGGGGTTTTGACCCCTTTTCCAGCAGCCGTTTTGGCCTGGAAATTGTCAGGTTGTTGTCAACCCAGCTGGGAGGAGAGTTCAAAATTTCCAGCCTGCCGGCCAGAGGAACCACAGCCCTGGTCTCTTTTCCTCATCCTGGGTAGGCACAAGATACCTTTCACAAGAAAATTTTGCTGTTGAATATGATTTAATTGATATATAAAATATAAAAAGTCAAAAATAAAAAATGAGCAAAGCCAGAATCCTGATCGTTGAAGATGAAAATTTGGTAGCCCGCGATCTCCACAACATGGTCAGAACACTCGGTTACGAAGTTACCGACGTTGTCCAGACCGGTGAAGCGGTCCTTAACAGTCTCAACCGGAAAAAGCCCGACTTGGTATTGATGGACATTGTTCTTAAAAGTAATCTTGATGGCATCTCGGTAGCCGGCGTTATCTGGGAAGAATACGGCATCCCGGTAGTTTATATTACCTCTTTCGCAGACGACCTGACTTTTGAGCGGGCTAAACTGACTGAACCCTTCGGTTATCTTATCAAACCTTTTGAAGAACGGGAGCTGGAGCTGACCATTGAAACTGCTCTCTACAAAGCCCGGATGCAGCTTCTGCTCAAGGAAAAAGAACAGTGGCTTTCAACCATCCTCAGAAGCATCGGCGAAGGGATAATCGTCCTTAACGCTGAAGACCGGATCTCCTTCATTAACCCCATTGCCCAGAAAATTACTGGCTGGACGGAAAAAGAAGCTCTCGGTCAGGCTGTTAAACAAGTTTTCCAGATAAAAGAAGTATCCAACTCTATTAATAACCTTGAATCGCCAGGACTCCATGAGTTTATTCTGGTTTCAAAGCACGGTCTGGAAGTTCCCATTGAGCAGACTGTGGCTCCTATGCCGGAAGAGAAAGGCCTCGGACCAGGCCAGGTCATTGTCTTCAGAGATATCTCCGCCAGGAAAAAAGTGGAAAAAGAACTTCAGGAGAGCTGGGCCAGGCTGCAGAGAGCTTTGCAAGGTACCATTCAAGCCATTTCCATAACCATTGAAATGCGCGATCCTTATACCGCCGGACATCAGCGCCGGGTGGCTAGACTGGCCGAAGCCATAGCCAGGAAGATGAACCTGCCTGGAACCCAGGTTGAAGGAATAAGGTTTGCCGCCGAAATTCATGATATAGGGAAAATCTATGTCCCGGCAGAAATTCTAAGCAAGCCAACCAAGCTAACCGAGCTAGAATACACCATCATCAAAACCCATCCCCAGGCCGGTTACGAAATTCTGAAGAATATAGAATTCCCCTGGCCGATCGCTCAGATAGTTCTGCAGCACCACGAAAGGATAGATGGGTCCGGATATCCCAATGCACTTAAAGACGGAGAAATACTGCTGGAAGCCAGAATATTATCCGTGGCGGATGTGGTGGAAGCCATGTCTTCTCATCGTCCATACCGTCCATCTTTCGGGATAGATAAAGCTCTGGAAGAAATAAGAGCCAACCGTGGAACCCTTTATGATTCAGATGTGGCCACGGCCTGTTTGAAACTTTTCTCTGACGAAAAATTCTCCTTTGAATGAGGGTTGCCCATTCTTTTTTTATTTCTTATTTTATTTCTTGCCCCTCATGTGTAAAAAAATAGCGCCCCCGACGGGATTCGAACCCGTGTTGCCGCCTTGAAAGGGCGATGTCCTAGGCCGGGCTAGACGACAGGGGCGCAAATGAGCCGTGCTGGACTCGAACCAGCGACACCCGGCTTAAAAGGCCGGTGCTCTCCCTCTGAGCTAACGGCCCCTTTTGATAGAGCACATGAAAAATTATTTATAGCTGAAAATGACAAAAAGTCAATAACAGGAAATAAATTTTCCAGCGATGTCAGGCGTTCAGATAGTCTTAGCTAACGGGCACAAATTTGACGATAATCCACCGTCCGTTGTAGGGCTTACCGGCTTCATCTTTCAATACGTACCTTCTTAAAATGACTTTATATTTCTTTTCTGCTCCCGCCTTGGTCTTGGCACTGATGATCACTTCTTTGGAAGACACCGTCCCCTGCATCTCTCTGACCATTGGCAAGCTTTTTACTCCCAGAGAGAATAAAGTAATTTCTTCTTCTTTAGCTGCAGCTTCTTTTGCTTCGGTGTATTGTCTCTGGAGTTCTTTGTGGGCGTTGTATTCTTCATCATACTTAGCCTGGAGCTGCTCAACCTTTTTCTTTAAGGCAGCTCTAGCCCCAGCAGTTCTGGCATTGTCCAGGTCATCTTTGGCCAGGTCCAGGGCATCTTTAGCTTCCACCACCGGTCCTACGTGGTCATCCATTTTCTTTTTAGCTTCGGCCTCTTTCTTATTCAATTCAGGCAGGGTTACCGGTTCCACCTGCTCCGGGCTGATGCTCACCACCTGATAGCTGGCTGCTTCTAAGGCCAAAGGCTCTACGGCCATGGCGGCCATGGTCTGATTATCTTTCATGGATACTGCATGGAAATATTTTTCCAGCAGGGTTTTTTCGGGAGCCGAAGAACAGGCCGAATAAATCAGGATGGCCATGATGACTAACCCAAACAACCAAAGGCTCTTAATTTTCATTCTTCCTCCTTCCTCTGGTATTTATTCCATACCTATTATTTTTGAAATTTAAATTTTTTTCAAGTAAAAAAGCAAATTTAAACAAATCATTTTCGGCAAATGGCCTGGCCAGCACCTGAAGGCCCAGGGGTAGTCCCGAAGCAGCCAGTCCGCAGGGAATAGAAATCCCGGGGATTCCAGCCAGGTTGGCGGCCACTGTAAAATAATCTTGCAGATACATGGTAATAGGGTCCTGGATTTCTCCCAGCTTAAAAGCGGGTCCGGGAGCGGTCGGAGTAAGAACAAAATCAACCTGTTCAAAGGCTGAATTCAACTCCCGGCTGATAACCTGGCGGGCCCTGGCTGCTTTAGCGTAATAAGCCCCATAATATCCAGAACTGAGGGCAAAAGTTCCAAGGAGAATTCTTCTTTTCACCTCGCTCCCGAAGCCCAGAGTTCTGGTCTTAACATACATTTGAGATAGCTCCTCGGCTTCGGCCCTAAAACCATACCGGACTCCATCGTAACGGGCCAGGTTAGAGCTGGCTTCTGAAGGAGCGATGATATAATAGCAGGGCAAAGCTACCTCCCAGGAAGGGAAACTCATAGCTTTAAGTTCCAACCCCAAGGATGAAATCAGTCCCTGTACCCGACGATAACTCTCAGCAACCTCCGGGTCAACGCCTCTCAGGGAAGATTCGGTTAGCACTCCAACTTTTATTTCAGCCCGGGAATTATTATTTAATCCAAAAGAATAATCAGGAACAGGAAGCTCAGCCGAGGTTGAATCGCGAGGATCAAATCCGGCTATGACTGAGGTAACCAGAGCACAATCTTCTACTGATCTGGTTAGAGGCCCTATCTGATCCAGAGAAGAAGCAAAAGCCACCAGTCCATACCTTGAAACCCGGCCGTAGGTTGGCTTCAATCCTACCACTCCACAGAAAGCCGCTGGCTGACGCACAGAGCCGCCGGTGTCCGAACCAAGGGCAGCCATAGCTTCTAAGGCAGCCACGGCCGCGGCTGAACCGCCGCTTGAACCACCAGGTACTCTTTCCAGATCCCAAGGATTACGGGTAGCAAAGAAAGCCGAATTCTCTGTGGATGAACCCATAGCGAATTCATCCAAATTGGTCTTGCCTATGACTATCGCATCTTCGGCTTCTAATTTCTCAACAACTGTAGCGCTATAAGGCGGAATAAAATTATCCAGAATTCTGGAACCGCAGGTGGTTCTAATGCCTTTGGTTATAATATTATCTTTAATAGCAATTACCGCCCCAGCCAGCTTGCCTTTTTCTCTCTTCTCATCTATCTCCCTGGCTCTGGCCAGCGCTCTGTCAAACGAGCAGGTTAAGAAGGCCTTTATTTTCTGATCTTCTAACTCAATCTGCCTGATATGGGCTCCAACAATTTCTTCGGCTTTAAGCTGACCTTTTTTTACCAGGCCAACAGCTTCTGCTAACCCCAGACCTACGATACTCATTTTCCTGTTAATACCTTGGGAACTTTTAAGAAGTCGCCTTCTTTTTCCGGAGCCATGGCCATCACCTCGGATTGGGCCAGAGATTGTCCAACCTGGTCTGCCTCCAACCTCAGGCTGAAATCAACCGGAGAATATTTCTCTTCTTCTCCAGTCTTTAAGCTGGATAACTTCCCCACCCAGTCAATTATTTTTTCCATCTGGCCCGGGAGTAATCTTTTCTCATCCTCGGTCAATTCCAGATTGGCCAGGCGGCTCAGGTGTTCAAGATCAATTTTCATGCTAAGCATTATAGAAAATAAGACCAAAATTCACAAGTTTGGTCTTTGTAAAATATCAAGTTTATGGTATAAATAGTTCTAATTTTAAGCAGGGGTTTCATAATGGATCATAAAAAAATCTGGCAAAAATATGGAAAGGAAAGAACCCGACTCATTGATATTTTAAGAGAAATACAGGCCGAAGAAGGCTTTATCTCGGAAAAAGCAATCCAGGCTGTGGCCAGAGAACTCAGAATTTCTCAGGCTGAAGTGGAGGGAGTGATAAGTTTTTACCATTTCCTCTCCGACCGGCCTCTGGGGAAATATGTTGTTTATTTAAATAACTCAATTACATCAGAGATGGCTGGCCGGGAAAAAATTATAAAATTCCTGGAAAAGGAAGCTGGCTGCCAGATGGGCCAAACTTCGGCCGATGGCCTTGTCACCCTTTTAGAAACCTCCTGTATCGGGATGAACGACCAGGAACCAGCCGCCATCATCAACGGAGTGGTCTTTACCTGCCTCAATGAAGAAAAAGCGAAAAAGCTTTACTCCCTGATGAAACAGGGAAAGCCTGCTGAAGAAATGGTTGAAGAGTTCGGAGACGGCGCCAACCGCCATGAGCTGGTAAGAGCCATGGTCAGGAATAACATCAGAAAAACCGGTCCGGTTGTTTTTGGCGAATATGTGTCTGGCCAGGCTATTAAGAAGGCTCTGAGCCTAACTCCGGAAGGTGTTATAGAAGAAGTTAAAAAAGCCAATCTCCTGGGAAGAGGCGGGGCGGGCTTTCCGACGGGCTTAAAATGGGAGTTCTGTCGGAAAGAAAAGGGAGCGGAACATTTCGTCATCTGCAACGCCGATGAAGGTGAACCGGGTACTTTCAAGGACCGGGTTATTCTCACTGAAAGACCGGAAATGGTTTTTGAAGGTATGGCTATCGCCGGCTATGCCGTGGGAGCCAAACGGGGCCTTCTCTATCTGCGACATGAATACACTTATCTTCGCAAATATCTGGAGTACATTCTGGAAAAGATGCGGCAGCAGGGTTTCCTGGGCAAGAACATCGCCGGCCAGAACTTTGATTTTGACATTGAAATAAAGATGGGAGCAGGAGCCTACGTCTGCGGAGAAGAATCGGCTCTGATTGAATCAGCCGAAGGCAAACGTGGCGAGCCCCGGGATCGGCCTCCTTTCCCAGTGCAGAAAGGCTTCTTAAACCTGCCCAGCACGGTTAACAATGTGGAGACCCTGGCTACTGCCACTCAGATTATCATCCATGGTGCTAGTTGGTTCAGGGCACTGGGCACCTCAGCTTCTGCTGGAACTAAAGTCCTGAGTGTTTCTGGAGACTGTGAAAGACCTGGGATTTATGAAGTGGAATTCGGCCTGACGGTGAAAGAGCTGCTGGAAATGGTGGGGGCCAAAGATACCCTGGCAGTTCAGGTGGGTGGACCTTCAGGCAATTGCATTTCAGAATCAGGGTTTGGCCGCAAAATTTGCTTCTCTGACCTCCCTACCGGTGGTTCCATAATAATCTTCAACAAGAACCGCGACCTTCTTTCGGTGGTTCGCAATTTTCTTGATTTCTTCATTGAAGAGAGCTGCGGCTGGTGTGTTCCCTGCAGGGCAGGCAATGTTCTGCTGAAGAAAAAATTTGAAAAGATTGTTGCTGGTTTAGGAACTAAGCGGGACCTCCAGGAACTGGAAGCCTGGGGGAAAATCATAAAATCTATGAGCCGCTGTGGTTTGGGTCAGACCTCACCCAATCCTGTCTTGACTACCATTGCCAATTTCAGAGAACTTTATGAAAGCCGGATAAACAAGGAAGCTGATTTCATACCTGATTTTGACCTCAGCCAAGCGGTAGCCGAAGCCTGTGCCGTAACCGGGAGAAATTTCCAGGAGGAACATAAAAATGCTAGATAAGATTAAATTCATCATTGATGGAAAAGACGGTCTGGCTGAGCCCGGACAGACCATCTACGAAGCAGCCAAAGCTAACGGGGTTTACATTCCGGTGCTCTGCCATTTTGAAGGCCTGAAGCCGGTTGGCAGCTGCCGCATCTGCTCGGTCCGAGTCAACGGCCGCTGGATGGCTTCCTGCACCCAGCCAGTTATACCGGGGATGGTAATAGAAAACAACACCCCCGAAGTTGAAGAATACCGAAAAGCCATCATAGAAATGCTCTTTGTGGAGGGCAATCACTTCTGCCCGACCTGTGAGAAAAGCGGCAACTGCGAGCTTCAGGCTCTGGCCTACCGCTACCAGATTATGGTTCCCCAGTTCCCCTACCTATTCCCCAAAAAGGATATAGAAGCTTTTCCTGGATTCCTCCTGGAGCATAACCGCTGTATCCAGTGTCAGCGCTGCATCAGAGCCATCCAGACCGCAGACGACCAGAAAATATTCGCCTTGAAAGAAAGGTCCAAGGATGTTCGGATTAACGTTGACCTGAAATTGGCCGCCAGGATGAGCGAAGAGCAAGTGCAGAAAGCCATGGACATCTGCCCCGTGGGGGCCATTCTGAAAAAAGAGGTTGGTTTTCGTATTCCGATCGGAAAACGCAAATTTGACCATAAGCCTATCGGAAGCGAACTGGAAGAAAAGAAATAAGGTAATGAGGTGGAAAGATGAGTAAACCGGTGATAGCTACAGCTTCCTTGGCCGGATGTTTCGGCTGTCATATGTCTCTCCTGGATATAGACGAGAGGTTTCTGGACCTGATTGAGCTAGTGGAATTTGACAAATCTCCCCTTGACGATATCAAAAAATTCAGCCGCCCGGTTGATATCGGCTTGATTGAAGGCGGCTGCTGTAACGCTGAGAATGTAGAAGTCCTGCGCTCTTTCCGCAAGAATTGTAAAATCCTGATTTCGGTGGGCGAATGCGCGGTCATGGGTGGCCTGCCGGCCATGCGCAATCCCATACCTCTTAAAGATTGCCTGGAAGAAGCCTACCTGAATTCCCCCACCGTGGCCCCGGAAGACCGCCTTATCCCCAACGATGAAGAGTTACCCCTTCTCTTAAACCGAGTTTATCCCTGCCATGAAATCGTTAAGATAGATTATTTTCTGCCGGGCTGCCCACCTTCAGCCGATTTGATCTGGGAAGCCCTGACAGCCCTGATTCAGGGCCGACCGTTAAGACTGGACTATCAATTGATAAAATACGATTAAAGGAAGTAAGCCAATGGCCAGAAAAATCACCATAGAACCTGTAACCAGAGTTGAAGGTCACGGGAAAGTAACCATCCATCTGGATGATCAAGGGAAAGTGTCTCAAGCTCGTTTCCATGTGGTAGAATTCCGGGGCTTTGAGCGTTTTGTCCAGGGTCGGCCGTACTGGGAGATCCCGGTCCTGGTCCAGCGGCTGTGCGGGATCTGTCCGGTGAGCCATCATCTGGCTGGAGCTAAAGCCATGGATATCATAGCGGGCGTTCCGCCAAAATCCCTGCCGCCGACTGCTGAAAAAATCCGCCGCCTGATGCATTACGGGCAGATTTTGCAATCCCATGCTTTGCATTTTTTCCACCTAGCTTCTCCTGACCTGCTGTTTGGCTTTGATGCTGACCCGGCCATCAGGAACATCATCGGGGTGGCTGAAACGCACCGAGACCTCGCCGTTAAGGGTGTCTTGCTGAGAAAGTTCGGACAGGAAATAATAAAAGCCACTGCGGGGAAGAAAATTCACGGCACAGGAGCCATCCCGGGCGGGGTGAACAAGAGCCTGACTCCAGAAGAAAGGGATTATTTTCTCAAATCTCCTGCTCCTTTTAACATTGATACTATGCTTGATTGGGCTCAGGAAGCTCTGGAACTTTTTAAGAAAATTCACCGGGAAAAGAAGGAAATCCTGGACAATTTTGCTCATTTCCCCTCCAATCACCTCAGCTTGGTCCGCAAGGACGGAGCTCTGGATTTTTACCACGGAGTATTGAGAGCTGTGGATGCCGAAGGCCGGAAAATCCTTAACGATGTTGATTACCATGAGTATCTTGAATACATAGGCGAAGAAGTCAGACCCTGGAGCTACATGAAATTTCCCTATCTCAAAAAACTGGGGAAAGAGAAAGGCTGGTATAGAGTCGGGCCGATTGCCAGATTAAACACCTGCGATTTCATCCCCAGCCCGAGAGCTCAAAAAGAGTTTGAAGAATATAAAGCTTATACTAACGGCCTGCCCAACAACATGACCCTGCATAGCCACTGGGCCAGGTTGATTGAATTACTTCATGCCGCAGAAGTGATAAAAGAACTTCTGCACGATAAGGATATCACCGGTGAAAAGTTGGTCAAAAAAGGGAAGAAAAAACATGAAGGCGTTGCTCTGATTGAAGCCCCCCGCGGCACCCTTTTCCATCATTACAGAATAAATGATGATGACCAGGTTACCATGGCCAATCTGATTGTCTCTACTACCAACAACAACGAGGCTTACAACCGGGCTGTGGCCTGGGTGGCTGATAAATTCATCTCGGAAAAGCCGGAAATAACTGAAGGCCTGCTTAACCGGGTGGAAGTAGCCATCAGGGCCTATGACCCCTGCCTGAGCTGCGCTACCCATGCCCTGGGGCAGATGCCGCTGGAAGTTGATCTTTATGATTCAAAGGGCAATCTTATTGACCGGAAGAGGAAATAACCACGAAAACCGCAATTAAAAATAAAATCTTGGTCTATGGAGTAGGAAACCCCGGCCGTCAGGATGATGGTCTCGGCCCAGCTTTGATCGCCATCCTGGAAAAGAAGAAAGCAAACCTCACTCTGGAAGCCGCTTACCAGCTCCAGGTTGAAGACTCTCTACTGTTTTCTGAGCAAGATATGGTAATCATAGTAGACGCTCTCAAGACTGGAAATAAGCCGTTCATTTTCAAGAAGATAAAGCCGAAGAGAGACTTTACTTTTACCAGCCATTCCCTATCAGCGGAGGCTGTTGCTTTTCTCTGCCAGAAGTTGTATGAGAGAACACCCGAAGTGTACATCCTGGGCATCAGGGGTTATGAATTCAATCCAGGCGAAAAACTGAGCCAAAAAGCCCGGAGTAACCTCAGAGAGGCTCTGGCTTATTTAATGGAGCTCTTGCGAAAGCCAGGTCTTCCTAAAAATTCTTTTGATATAATTGAAAGAGCCTCTGGACGTAAAGCTCAAACCGGAAGAAAAAATCATGGAAAAGACAAAAAAAGAAGTCCTGGTGCTTGAGGATATCCTCGGCTCTAACAAGAAAATCGCCGGCTCTATCCGGAAGAAACTCCAGGAAAAAGGCATTCTATCCATCAACCTCTTGAGTTCCCCCGGCTCGGGAAAAACAACCCTGCTGGAAAAATTGGGCACAAAACTCCAGGGTCAATATAAGATAGGTGTGATTGAAGGTGACGTAGAAACTGAAAGAGATTCAGAAAGGATTAGGAAAATTGGCCTGCCTGCCTGGCAGATTACCACCCACGGCGCCTGCCATTTAGAAGCTAAAATGCTGGCCAGGATTTTTGACCAGATTCCAGCAGACCTGGATTTTCTTTTCATAGAAAATGTGGGCAACTTAGTCTGTCCGGCCAGTTTTGACCTGGGCGAGAACCTGCGATTTGTCCTGCTATCTATACCCGAAGGCGACGACAAACCCAGAAAATACCCGGAAGCTTTTATCACCTCCCAAGCTCTGGTCATCACTAAATGCGACCTTCTCCCTTATCTTCCCTATGACCTGGAAAGGGTGATTAAAGAAGCCCTGGAAATAAACCCAAAACTGGAAGTTTTCCAGACCTCGGCTCTGACCGGCGAAGGCCTGGACGCTATCTACCGGTATCTGGAAAAGAAGCTTCAGGAGCTGCGGACAAAAAATGCATGAGCTGTCTATAGTAGCTGATCTATTCACCATAATAGAAGAAAAAGCGAGGGAGACAGGTGCCAGAAGAGTAACCAAGGTAAGAGTGCTGATTGGTGAGCTCTCCGGCGTGGTGCCCGAGCTTTTCCGCACCGCCTTCCACAGTTACAAAAAAGGCACAATCGCCGACCGGGCCAGGCTGGAAATAAAAATCACCAGAATAAAATTCAAATGTCAAAGCTGCGGAAAGGAGATTAAAACCAACAATATTTCCCGTCCTGATTTTTCTTATGCCTGTCCTTTCTGCGGCTCAAAAGAAGTGGAACTTGTCAGCGGTCGCGACCTTTACCTGGAAAAATTAGAAATAGAAATTTGAGGCAAGGCGTTTAATCGGCTCTCTTCTTTCCCTAAAATATCAATCAAGAATATCTTCTTGGTCAGCCTTTCTCCAGGTTACTTTTTTATTTTTTCAATCATCTGCTCTCAACCTCTCCGCCATTCCCATTAATTAATTGACAGCCGGGGCGATTCCAACTTATACTCTGGAGAGGAAAGGTAACGCCCTCTAAAGATGGGGAAAGCCAAGCCTATCCTGTCTTTTCAGGTCCTACCCTTACCGAGACCGGTCATAAAGGAGGATAAATGAAAAAGCTATTATCCCTGGCCTTACTGGCCCTGGTGCTATTTACTTTTTCCTGCCAGAAAGCTGCCAGAGAAGAAAAGGCTCAGGCTGAAAAAACTGCCAGTCGCAGCGAGCAGGCGGTTAAGGAATCGGAACAACCCACGAGCAAAGCGGAAGAACCAAAGAAGATTACGGCGGTTGATTTTAAGTTGCTGGAAGAATGGTTGCCCGATAAGGCAGGTTGGGCCAAGAGCAATACCAAGGGACAGCAATTTTCTTATGGAGAAGCCCAGACCTCCGCAGCTGAAGCTAATTATGTATCTGGAAGCAGCAAAGTTCATATTCAGATATTGGATTCCGCCGGTTATAACTGGAGCCTCGGTCAATTTCTAACTATGGTTCAGACGGGTTTTGCGGTCAAAGACGATAATCACTATGTAAAGACAATCAAGGTGAAAGATTACCCGGGTGTGGAAGAATACAATTACCAGCGGAAAAAGGGGCAACTTTCCATCCTGATAAAAAATAGATTCTTGATCACCATGACCGGGGAGAACATAGAAAATAATGATATCCTTTATGATTTCTTCAAGGCCTTTGACCTGAAAAAATTTGAATAAAAGAAGAAGTTCTGGAATAAGGCAGACTTGTTGAGCCTTATTGAAGCTGCCAAGATAAAGCAAGAAAAACAAAAGATTAATATCCGGTTTTAATCAACCTCAGCAATCTTTCATTTCGGTTAAAGGCATATTAACTCTTTTGCCAGAGCCAGTGGGTTGAGGCCTGGGAAATAAGCTGAAAGCCGGGCTGAGGAATTCTCACTCTCGGCCAAACTTTTTGTTTAGAGATAATAACAGTCTTTGCCAAGTTAACTAATTGAGTTCGTTTGCTGGGTCAGACACATTAGTGACAACGAGGTGCGTCCCATGTCCAGTATTAAATAAATTCTCAAAGAACAGAGTCAGACAACTATTCGCCCTTATTGAGGGCAATATATATATTAGAGTGAATGGCCAGCAATCACTTTCTCGGATTTCAAGGTCAATCCACTTAAAATCTTTTTAGCGGTACTGAACATTAATCCCCTTCTCGCTGAGAGAATTTTCAGTTTCCCATTTAGCCAAGTTATGCTCAGGGCCACCGATATCAACCACAAGAGCGATTAAGCGGCAAAAAATCTTGGGCAGAAGTGTCACTAATGTCCTGAAGCTATATACTTCGTTGAAACCCACTCTGTCCTCTGCTAAAATCTGTCTATGAATAAAACCCTTATTCTTGATTTCGGGTCGCAGTACACCCAGTTGATAGCCAGAAAAGTGCGGGAGCTTGGAGTCTATTCCGAGATTCATCCGTTCAACATCTCGCTAAAAAAAATAAAGGCCCTGAACCCCGGAGCCATCATTTTTTCTGGTGGCCCCCAGAGCGTTTATGAACCGGATTCCCCCCATCCCGACCCCGGAATACTCAAGCTGGGAATTCCCATCCTCGGAATCTGCTATGGTCTGCAGCTCATTGCCCATCATTTAGGCGGCCGGGTGCAGAAAGCCGCCGCCCGTGAGTACGGTTTCGCTTCGCTCCATATTCTTGATAGGTCTGGTTTGCTCCAGGGTTTAAGGGAAAAAACCCAGGTCTGGATGAGCCATGGCGACCGCCTGGAAGCCATCCCGGAAGGCTTTACCACGACCGGCCGTACCATTAATTCCAGAGCTGCGGTTATTGAGAATCACAATCGCAAAATCTACGGCGTTCAGTTTCATCCGGAGGTGGCTCACACCCAGGAAGGCCAGAAGCTTCTGGCCAATTTCCTTTTCCGCTTGGCCGGTCTTAAAGCCGACTGGAACATGAGTTCTTTTATCCAGGATAAGGTTAGGGAAATCCGGCAGCTGGTGGGAAAAGAGAAGGTCATCTGCGGCCTGAGCGGCGGAATAGATTCTCTGGTCACTTCACTCATCATCCAGAAGGCGGTCGGTAAACAGCTTTTCTGCATTTTTGTCAACAACGGACTGCTGCGCAAGGGAGAATACCAGGCCCTGCTTGATGAGTTCCGCCAGAAATTCTCTCTCCAGATCATAGGAGTTGAAGCTGAAGATAAATTTTTAGAAAAGTTGAAAGGCGTTACCTCGCCGGAAAGAAAGCGCAAAATCATCGGCCAGGTTTTCATAGAAATCTTTGAAGAAGAAGCCAGGAGACTTGGTGCAGTTAAATTCCTGGCTCAGGGCACAATCTATCCCGATGTCATAGAAAGCACTTCGGTCAAAGGGCCATCTCATATGATTAAATCACACCACAACGTGGGTGGGCTGCCAGAAAAATTTAATTTCCAACTGATTGAACCTCTGCGCGAACTATTTAAGGATGAAGTGCGGGCTCTGGCACTGAAGGTCGGGGTCAGTCGGGAGTTTGTCCAGCAGCATCCTTTTCCCGGACCGGGTCTGGCGGTGAGAATAGTCGGCGAAGTCAACAGAGAAAATCTTAGAATCGTCAGAGAAGCAGATGCCATTCTGTTAGAAGAAGTGCGGAAGGCTAAAATTTACAATAAGTTATGGCAGGCTTTCGCTGTTCTCCTGCCAGTGCGCTCGGTTGGAGTCATGGGCGACCAGCGTACCTACCAGCAGGTCGTAGCTATTCGTCTTGTGCAGAGCACCGATGGCATGACTGCCAACTGGTATCCGGCAACTCCAAAATTTCTTAGCCAAATTTCAACCAGGATAGTCAATGAAGTTGACGGCGTTAACCGAGTGGTTTACGATATCACCTCCAAGCCGCCGGGAACGATTGAATGGGAATAAGAATTTCTTAGCTGAGACTTGAGGATTGGTGATTATGAATAATGCCTTTATCCACCTTCATGTCCACACTGAGTACAGCATCCTTGACGGCTGCCTGCGCATTTCTGACCTGGTAGAAACCGCCTGTCAGTTTAACATGCCAGCGGTGGCCCTGACCGACCATGGCAATCTCTTCGGGGCGGTAGAGTTTTTCAAAGCAGCCAAGGGCCAAGGGCTTAAGCCCATCCTGGGCTGTGAAGTCTACCTAAGTCCCAAATCCAGGTTTGAAAAAAAACCGGGAAACGGAGAAGAAACAAATAACTTCCATCTGATTCTTCTGGTCAAGGATGAAAAAGGCTACCGTAACCTGTGCCAGCTTATAACCAGTTCCTACCTGGAAGGTTTTTATTACCGACCCCGGATAGATAAGGAGATTCTCAGAAAATATGCTTCAGGCCTGATCGCTCTTTCCAGCTGTCTGAAAGGTGAAGTCAACGATTATCTGGTCAAAGATATGGACGACCGGGCTGAAGAAGCAGCCAGAGAGTATCTGGAAATTTTCGGCTCGGAAAATTTCTACTTAGAAATACAGGACCATGGCTTGCCGGAGCAAAAAAAGATTCTGCCCAAGATTGCCGACCTGGCCAAGAGGCTGGGAATTCCTCTGGTAGCCACCAACGATGTCCATTTTTTAAGGCAGGAAGATGCTCAAATCCAGGATGTTCTGTTATGTATTCAGACCAACAAAAAGTTGTCCGACCCGGACCGCATCCGCTTTTCCAGCGATCAGTTCTACTTAAAATCATCAGCTGAAATGAGGGAATTATTCAAGGATTATCCCGAAGCCCTGGAAAACACCAGGCATATCGCTGCCCGCTGCAATTTTGAGCTGCCCCTGGCTGGCCATTTTTTGCCTAATTTTAAGGCACCCGGCAACAAAAACCTCAGAGATTATTTTGAGGAAATTGTCCATCAGGGTTTTGAACAGCGTCTGCCTCTGATAAAAGAAAAAATTGACCGCGGACTCAATCAACACCATATGGAAGAGTACCAGCAGCGTCTGGAGAGAGAAATTAAACTCATTGAACAGATGGGGTTTGAAGGATATTTCCTCATCGTTTGGGACATGATCAGAGCCGCCAGGGAACGCGGCATCCCGGTGGGTCCGGGCCGGGGCTCGGCCGCGGGAAGCCTGATTGCCTATTGTTTGGGCATCACCCAGATTGATCCGATTGAATATGACCTGCTCTTTGAACGTTTTCTCAATCCAGAAAGGATAAGCCTGCCCGATATTGATATTGACTTCTGCGGCCGGCGGCGCCAAGAGGTCATTAATTACGTCACGGAAAGATACGGTCAGGAAAATGTCTGCCAGATCATCACCTTCGGGACCATGGCTGCCCGCCAGGCCATTCGGGATGTCGGCCGGGTTATGGAAATTCCCCTTAATGAAGTTGACCGGGTGGCTAAGATGATTCCGGCCATGGGCCCGGATTCAACCATAGAAGGAGCTTTGAAAAATATTCCTGAACTTAAAGAAATCTACCAGAAAAACGAACGTCTGGCTCGGATGTTAGATGTGGCCCGAAAACTGGAAGGTCAGGTCAGGCATCCTTCCATCCATGCCGCCGGGATAGTTATCACCCCCAAGCCCCTGGTGGAATTCATTCCGCTCTACCAATCAAATAAGGGTGAAATTACCACTCAATTCCCCATGGGGGATATTGAAGCCATCGGGCTGCTCAAGATGGACCTTCTCGGATTGCGCAATCTGACAGTTATTACCGATTCTCTGGAACTGATAGAGAAAGACACTGGGGATAAGATTGACCTGGACAAGATGCCCCTTGATGACCAGAAAACCTTTGAATTATTCCAGAAGGGAATGACCGATGGCGTTTTTCAATTTGAAAGCTACGGCATGAAACAACTGCTGCGCCAGTTCAAGCCAGAAGAGTTTCGCGACCTCATCGCTCTCAATGCCCTCTACCGACCTGGTCCGCTCAAGAGCGGCATGACTGCCGAATTCGTCCAGAGAAAACACCGTCCGGATAAAGTTTCCTATGAGGTTCCTCAACTGGAACCGATCCTCAAAGAAACCCGGGGCATCATCGTTTACCAGGAACAGGTTATGCGGATCGCCACCGACCTGGCCGGTTTTACCCTGGCCGAAGCCGATGTTCTGCGCAAGGCCATGGGCAAGAAAGTCAAAGAGATGATGAAAGCCGAGCGGGAACACTTTATCCAGGGAGCTAAAAGAAAGGGCATCCATCAATCCAAAGCTGAGAAAATCTTTGACCAGATTGCTCAGTTTGCTGAATATGGATTTAATAAATCTCATAGCGCGGCTTATGCTTATCTGGCCTATCAAACTGCTTATCTCAAAGCTCATTATCCTGTCCATTTCATGGCTGCGCTCCTGACTTCAGAAGCCGAAAAAGGCGACACCTCCCAAATAGTCAAGTACATCAATGAATGCCGGGAACTGGGTATTCCGGTCCTGCCTCCAGACATTAATCACAGCCATTACCATTTTACGGTTGAAGGCGACCGGATCCGGATGGGACTGTCAGCAATCAAGAATGTCGGCGAAAACACCATCCAAGAATTGATAGCCATAAGAGAAAGGCGGGGTCCTTTCAAGAACCTTTTTGACCTGTTTGAAGAATACGATTCCCGGATACTCAATCGTAAAGCACTGGAAAGCTTGATCAAAGCCGGGGCCCTGGACTCCCTGGGCTGGAAAAGATCCCAGCTTTATCATCTGATTGATGTCCTGATAGAATTTGGTCATCAGAAACAGAAGGCCAGAGAAGAAAAAGCCATTTCCTTATTTGGTGACGAATACATCCAGAAACCGGAAATACCGGAAGATGTTCTTTCCATGAACGAATGGGATGAACAGATACTCCTGACCTACGAAAAAGAGGTCTTGGGAACCTATCTTTCCAGCCATCCTCTCGCTCGCTACAAGAACAGGCTGACTAACCTCATCAGTCATACCATTGAAGCCCTGGACCCAGAAGAAGACTTAAACCGGGAAGTTCGGCTGGCCGGAATAATAATCTCAGTAAAATTCTTAAAGACCAAAAAAGAAGAACGGATGGCCACTTTTGTCCTGGAAGACCTCAGCGGACAGATTGACCTGACCGTTTTTCCCGAAGCTTACAATAAATATAACCTATACATAAAAGAAGGACAGCTGGTCTGGATAAAGGGTAAAATGGCTGCTGAGGGTTTTGAGTCCCGTAAGGTTCTGATCTCTCACCTGATGCCTTTGACTGAAGCCATGGAAAAACTGGCCAAAAAAACGATAATCAGAATCCCCGTGAACTCTCTGGATGAAGATTGCCTCCAGGAAATGAAAAAAATACTGGACGCCTTTCGCGGCGACTGCCACCTTTATCTCCAGGTTGAGGACGATTCCGCCTGCTGTCTTATCCAATCAGCCGAAGTCCAGGGTATCAGCCCCTCTGAAGAATTTATTGAGAGAGTTGAAAGTCTGTTTGGCTCCGGCTCGGTCATTGTTGAATATTAGTCTGGACTGATTGACAGAAACTGGCTAAAAATGTAGAGTAAATTATCTATTTTCTGGACATTAACTATTACTGCTGAGGACAAGAGTGATTTATAACCTGATGGTAGCTGACACCAGCCCGGCTATGAAAAAACTCTACCAGTCTGTTTTTTCTGAAGAGAGCTTCAGGCTGCAGCTACTGAACAGCTTGGAAGAACTGAACCAAGCTCTGGACAACCGGGTTCCAGAAGTGATAATCATCAATGCTTGCCTATTAGAATCGGTTGATAGTATCTTTCAGTTTAATAATAAGTTGGCTGAACTCGGCCGAGTTCCTGTTTTTCTGATTAGCGGGACTTTTGAACCGCTATCACCAGGCTATCTGGAGTTACTTAAGCCGGATAAGGTCTTCATCAGACCTTTCTTCTCAGAAATTCTGGTGGAGGCCGTAAAGGAAGCGGTAGAAAGGAGACGAATACCCGATACTCTACCTGAAGAACTTCCAGAAAATCTGGCCGAAGATAATCTCCAGAGCGGCCAGCTCAACCCCTCCCTGCTCAGGGAGGTCCGTCTGCTGATCCAGCAGGAAGTCCTGGACAGCGAACGAGAGCTGGAAAAAAGATTGCGTTCCAGTCTTTTCCATGAATTAAAGGGTAACAGGATGACCGAAGAGACCGGAGCCGACAGCCACCAACAGAAAACAGATGAACTGCGGAGAAAAGGTTAAGATGAGCAAAAGAGAGAAAAAATCCCTGGACAAGTCTTATGACCCCAAACCGGTTGAAGCCAGGTGGTCCAAATTCTGGCTTGAGGAAAATTTATTCGTAGCTGATGTTCACTCCTCCCGACCGAAGTTTTCACTGGTCCTGCCGCCGCCCAACGTCACCGGGGTCTTGCACATGGGACATGCCCTCTGCTTTACCCTTCCGGACATCATAGTCCGCTGGAAAAGGATGCAGGGATACAACACCATGTGGCTGCCGGGCACAGACCATGCTTCCATCGCCGTGCACAACGTGATTGAACAAAGCCTGGCGGAAAAAGGTTTAAGTCGGGAAAAAGTGGGGCGGGAAGAATTCCTGCGGGTGGCCTGGGAATGGAAGAATAAATACGGCGGAGTGATAACCGAACAGCTCAAGCGCCTGGGCTGTTCTCTGGACTGGTCTCGCGAACGCTTTACCATGGACGAAGGGTTTTCTTATGCGGTTAAATATGTGTTTGTCTCTCTTTATAAAGAGGGTCTTATTTACCGTGATTATTATCTCGTCAACCGCTGCCCCCGCTGCCAGACCGTCCTCTCGGACATTGAAATTGAGCACAGAGAAATCCAGGGGAAGCTCTGGTATATCAAATATCCCTTTCCGGATAGCAATGAGGGGATTGTGGTGGCCACCACCCGGCCGGAAACCATGCTGGGGGATACGGCCGTAGCGGTTAATCCCGACGACCAACGCTACTTGAAATATCATGGGAAGAAGGTTTTGCTGCCCTTGCAGAACCGTCTTATCCCGATTATCACTGACGAAAGAGTGGAGAAGGACTTTGGCACCGGAGCGGTCAAGGTCACCCCGGCTCACGACCCGGTTGATTTTGAACTGGGCAAAAAACATAATCTGGAACAGATTATAGTTATTGATGGCAGTGGCAAGATGACCGAGGCTGCTGGAGAAGATTTTAAGGGCTTAGACCGCTTTGCTTGCCGGCAAAAGGTGGTGGAGCAACTCCGAAAGCTCGGTCTGCTGGTTAAAACCGAAGATTATACTCATGCCGTTGGTCATTGCTATCGTTGCAAAACAATCATTGAGCCCCATCTTTCCTGGCAGTGGTTTGTGAAAATAGAACCTCTGGCCAGAGAAGCGATCAAAGTGGTGGAAGAACAAAAAATTGTTTTCATCCCTGAGAATTGGACTAAAACCTATTTTGATTGGATGTATAAGATTCATGATTGGTGTATTTCGCGTCAGCTCTGGTGGGGACACCGCATCCCCGCTTTCTACTGCCAGAACTGCGGCCGGATCATGGTGGAGCTGGATGAACCCAAAGCCTGCGATCAATGTGGAGGGCCGGTGCATCAGGATGAAGATGTGCTGGACACCTGGTTTTCTTCTGCCCTCTGGCCCTTTGCCACTTTGGGCTGGCCCCAACAAACCGAAGACCTTAGAGTCTTTTATCCGACCGACCTGATGGCCACGGGTTTTGACATCATATTTTTCTGGGTAGCCAGAATGATAATGATGGGTCTGAAGTTCATGAAAGATATTCCCTTCAGGGAAGTCTTCATCAACGGGCTGGTCCGTGATTTTAAGAAGCGTAAGATGAGCAAATCCGAAGGGAATATCATTGACCCCCTGGAAATGATAGATAAATATGGAACTGACGCTCTCCGTTTTACCCTGGCTTCTCTGGCTGTCCCCGGCATGGACATCGCCCTGTCCGAAGACCGGATGGCCGGTTGCCGGGCCTTCGCCAATAAAATCTGGAATGCTTCTCGCTTCGTCCTTATGAACTTGAGTGAGGAAGAGGTGGAGATTGACTCTGAAGACCTGAGCTTACCAAATCGCTGGATCAGAAGCCGCCTGACCAGAGTCAGCCGGGAGTTGAGCGCTTCCCTCAAAGATTATAAGTTTTACGAAGCCGCTGAAACCATATATCATTTCATCTGGCATGAATTCTGCGACTGGTACATTGAGTTCATAAAACCTGAACTTCGTCAGGGAAACAAGAATACTCAGGCCGTTATGGAGGATACCCTGGAGAAAATCATGCGACTCCTCCATCCTTTCATGCCTTTCCTTACTGAAGAAATCTGGCATCACCTGCCCGGTTCCGGTCGGTCCTTGCTGGAAGCTGAATGGCCGGTTCTCCCCGAGGCTTGGCTGGACTGGGAAGCAGAAGAGACCATGAGCTTTCTGCAGCTAATAATTTCAGAGGTCCGGACCATCCGGGCCGAGAATCGTCTGCCGGTCAAAGAAAAAGTAAACCTCTGGATTTCGGGGGGCAAGAAAAACAGAAGCTTAACCGAACCCTATGAAGCCGCGGTTAGGCTCCTGGCTGGAGTGGAAACCATCAACTATGTGGAAGCCCTGCCGACAAATAAGAAATTACTCAAAGGTATGGCCGGGACGACCGAGATAGGAATCCTAGTGGCTAAAGCTATTGATCTGGCCCAGGAAAAAGAAAGGCTAGAGAAAGAACTGGCTAAAAACAGAGAAGATATTAACAAGATTGAAGTCAGATTGAACAATCCTGAATTTCTGGAAAAAGCTCCGGCTGCTGTCGTAGAGGAACATCAGCGCCGTTTGACCGAACTCAGAATAAAGCAAGCTGCTCTGGAAAAAAGCTTGTTGGACCTGAGGGAAAAGTAACCGTGTTCTTAATAGCTTAAAATGTCTTCCGAATTAAGAAGAATCAATTTCGGGGACCTGGTCTTTAAGTTTGACCTGATTTCTTCAACCATGGATTTTGCCCGCCATTTAGCCAGGCATGGGTATCCGGAAGGAACAGCGGTTCTGGCTGAGGAACAGACTCAAGGCCGCGGGACTAAAGACCGAACCTGGCATTCGGCCAAAGGCAAAGGCTTGTATGTTTCTTTTATTCTGAGACCTTCATCTTCTTCCTACCTTACTATTCTGCCTCTGACCGTGGGATTGGCTGCAGCTGAAGCAGTGGAAACTGTCGCCGACCTAAAAATTTCCTTAAAATGGCCCAACGATTTAGTTCATGATGGTAAAAAACTCGGTGGCATCCTCTGCGAAGCCGGGAGTTCAGGACAGAAAACGGCCTGGGTGATAATCGGAATCGGGATCAACTTGAATTACAGCTATCAGGAATTTCCGGACGAGCTGAAAAACATCGCCACTTCTCTATTTCTTATCACCGGGCAAAACTACCTGGCAGAAAACGTCTTCAGCCTGTTAGGGAATAAGCTTCAGTTCTGGTATAATACTCTGGAAAAAGGGCAGCTCGGTTTAATCCTGGACCATTATCAGAAAAGACTTTCTTTTCGCCGGGGCCAAACTTTAATCCTGAAAACCCGGGAAGGAGAAATTCAGGGCCAGTTCCTGGAAATTGACAGCCGGGGCGGGCTCAAGATGAAAATTGGTTCCAGAAACCGAGTGTTCTATGGTTCAGAAATTATTAAGGTATTATCATAAAAGACCATAGGAGAAAAAAATGTTATTGGTGTTTGATGTCGGCAATACCACCATTGGGCTGGGGCTATTTCGCGGCAAAAAGCTGGTGGCTAGCTGGAAAATAAAAAGCGACCGGGAAAAAACGTCTGATGAGTATGGAATCGCCTTCTATAATCTTTTAGGCCACCAGAAGCTAAGCTGTGAGAAAATAAAAGGAGCAATAATTTCTTCTGTTGTTCCTCCTCTAACCCCCATCATCCAAGAAGCCTGCGAGACTTACTTTAAGGTCAGACCCCTGGTGGTTGGCCCAGGAATCAAGACTGGTATTCCCATTCTTTATGAAAATCCGGCTGAAGTCGGCTCAGACCGGATTGTAGCTGCCTGTGCCGCCTACGAAAAGTACGGGGGTCCTTGCCTGGTAGTGGATTTTGGCACGGCTACAACTTTTGATGCCATCTCCAAGCGAGGTGAATATCTGGGCGGAGCGATTGCCCCGGGAATCCAGATTTCAGCTGAAGCCCTTTACCTCAGAACCGCCCGGCTGCCCAGGATTGAAGTAAAGAAGCCAAAATCAGCCATCGGACGGACCACAGTTGCCAGTATGCAATCCGGATTGTATTTCGGTTACATAGGGTTGGTTAAGAATATCATCGTCCAGATGTCGGCCGAGCTGGAAACTAAACCCAGAGTGATTGCCACCGGTGGCTTTGCTGAACTTATTACCGAAGAGATCCAGGAAATAGATTCCTTAGAACCGAATTTGCTGCTAGAAGGTTTGCGCCTGATTTTTGAGAAGAACAGAAAAGCGGAGACAAAAACCTCATGAACCAAGATTTTTCCAGGCGCCAGGATTATTACCAGAAAATTGCCAGGGCTTTTCTGAAGCATCAGACTTCCATGTTCTTTCTGCCACCAAGAGATCTGGCCCTGATTGCCGAGTGGGAAAAGCTACAGATACCCCTGGAGCCGATCATAGAAGGTATTGAAAGAACCTTTGCCAGTCAGATAACCAAGAAAAAGAAAAGAAAGATATATTCCTTAGGCCAATGCGAGAAAGAAATTCTCAGAGCCTATTCTCAATATCAGGAAAGGCTGGTGGGAAAAAAGTCGGTTACAGTTGATAGAAGCGATAAAATCCAGAGAGTGCGGCAGGAAATCAGCAGCTTTCTGCACAATTTATCCCCCGACCTTGATTTTCTTCTGCCAACCTTGAACCGGGCTAAGACTATACTGGAAGCTGAATCTCTGGAGGAGGCCGCTTTAGAAGAGCTGGATGAGGAAGTTGACCAGTTACTCCTGGAGAAGGCACCTGCTGAGGAAACAGAATTCTGCCGCCAGGAAACCAGAGAAGATTATCCAGGAAAGACTGAAGAAGAGTTGAGAGAAATCCAGCGGATCAGGTTGATCAAAAATCAGCGCCGCAAATACAGAATACCCTATCTGTCTTTGTTTTATTATTGAATAAAGGGGAAATTGGAAGGAAATTCTAATGCAGAAGAAAATAGAGGAATTCTTAAGAAAAAACAAGAAACCGGTCTCCTTAAACCGGTTGATAAAAGAACTTCACTTGAATAAGAAAGAAAGAAGCAAGCTGCCAGGAACCTTGAAACTCCTGGAAAAAAGGGGAGTTATCCAAATAATGGGAGACCAGGTTTTCAAAATCCCGGAACAAAGGCTTCTCCGGGGTGTCTTCTCCTTAAACCCGAGAGGTTTCGGTTTCGTCACTCCGGAAAACCCTGACCAGGGCACTCAGGATATTTTTATCCCGCCTCCATATACCTCTGGAGCCATTACTGGCGACCTGGTGGAAGTGGTTATCAAAGAAAAGAGGACTCTGGGCAAACCAGAAGGTCGGATAAACAGAATCATCAAAAAAGCTCGCAATTCCCTTTACGGTCTTTATCTGGAGATAAATTACCAGCCCTTTGTCCTTCCCATGGACACTCTTTTTGAAGAGCCTCTTTCCTTAAAACTAAAAGGCAGAAAACGGCCAAAGCCAGGACAGATCGTAGAAATAGACAGGTTCACAGCTGAATTGGTCCGGATTCTTGGCTATCAGGATGAACCAGGGGTTGACCTGAAAGTGGTCATTAACCAGCATAACCTGTTTGAAGAATTTTCAGAAGCGGCCAGAAAGGAAGCAGAAAGAATGCCCGAAGAGCCGGGAGAAAAAGATTTTCTGGGGCGAGTTGATTACCGCAACTGGACAACCGTAACCATAGATGGGGAGAAGGCTCAGGATTTTGATGATGCGGTCAGCATCAAAAAATTGCCGAATGGGAATTTTCTTTTGGGCGTGCACATTGCTGATGTCTCCCATTATGTGAAACCCGGTACTGCCCTGGACCAGGAGGCCTACCTCCGCGGCACCAGTGTTTACTTTCCCGACCTGACTCTGCCGATGTTACCAGAAAAACTATCCAATAACCTATGCAGTTTGAGGCCCAGGGTCCCGAGACTGACCGTCTCAGCTCTCATGGAGATAGACCGAAAAGGCAATGTTATTAAAGCTGATTTCCATCCTTCAATCATTCAGACTGTAGAGCGTCTGACCTACACCTCAGTTTTTAAGATTTTTCAGGGTGACCTTGATGAACAAAAGCGCTATCAGCCAATACTGGCTGATTTAATGGAAATGAGAGAGCTGGCCAGAATTTTGAAAACCAGAAGACTTAGACAGGGAAGCCTGGATTTTGACCTTTTAGAGCCGGAGCTGATTTACCAGGAAGGTCTCCTGACCGCAGTCGTCCCTTCAGAACGCAATGAAGCTCATTGTCTGATTGAAGAATTCATGCTGGCGGCCAATGTGGCCGTGGCCAATTACTTAACTGAATTGGGCTCCCCCTGTCTTTACCGGGTCCATCCTCCGCCAGCCAGGTCTGACCTGGAGAAATTGAGGAGCCTGTTGACCCATTTTGGAGTCAATCTGCCCAAATCCAGTTTGATACATTCTTCTGACTTGCAAAAAGTTATTGAAAGCTTTAAGGGCCAGCCGGAAGAAAAATTCATAACCATTCAGGTTCTGAGGTCTTTGCGTCTGGCTATTTATTCAGAAGAAAACTGTGGCCATTTTGGGCTGGCCCAGAACTTCTATACTCACTTTACCTCGCCCATCAGGCGTTATCCAGATTTGATGATTCATCGCTTGTTGAAAAGGGCCATTTCCGGACAGAAGCCCAGGGTTTTGCCTCTGGGAGAAATAGCACTCCATTGCTCTCAGAGAGAGAGGATAGCAGATGAGGCTGAAAGGGCTCTGGTCGAGTGGCGCATCTTACGCCTGTTGAAAAACAAGCTCGGTCAAGAATTTTCGGGTATCATAACTGATATTACTCGCGCTGGTTTGATAGTTGAGCTGGATGATTATTTTATAGATGGATTGGTTCCCTATTCGGCTCTGGGCGATGATTATTTCTTAAAAAAGAATGAGAAAACTCTGCGGGGCCGAAAAACCGGAGCGGCCTTCTCCCTTGGAGACAGAGTCCGGGTCCTGCTGGCCAGTTGCAACCCGATCCTGAAAAAGGTGGAATTTGTGCTGGCCGGCCAGAGAGAGCCAGCCTAAATCCTGAGGCGAAAAATGAAATTGGCAGAAACCAGGTTCTATGCAGTTGCCGAGTCTGAATCTATTTCCCCGGGTCAGAAAGTTTCCGGTTTCTTAATATTGGAAGGGAAAAAATACAAAGCTGAGCTCCAGCCGACAGCGGCTTTATCTGAAGTTCAGCATCGGCCTTATCTTCTGACTACGACTGCCCTGCCGCAAGAAGTTTGCTGGGGGGACAGACTTCTTTTCAGACCGCGGGAAGCTAAAACAACCTTTGAACTGAAGGTTATCTATCCCGAAGCCGAGCGCTTGAAAAAATTGAGAACCGAGAGACTTATCTCTCATCTTGATAATTTTTCCGGTTCAGTCAGAGACCTGCTGCTGGCTCTGACCGAAGAAGCCGGAATCAGGGGCTTGCGTCAGGAGGAAATCAATAACTTCTGCCGCCTCATCCCGCCTGAACTCAGAAAGCTGGCTATGGACCTGGAGAAAGAGGGCAAAATTATCATTCTGGAATTTTCACCCCTTTTTCTTCTCAGTCAAAAGGGCTTTGATTTTCTAACCTCTAAAATCTTCAGTTATCTAGAAAGTTACCATCTTAAAAGACCCCAGGAAAGTGGTCTCCCCATCAAAAAAATAAAAGACAGGTTCTCCCTGCCTAAGCAGATTCTGATGTTATCATTAAGCCGCCTGGCCAAAGATGGAAAAGTGGTTATCACTGGAGAGATGGTATCTCTCCCTGGATTTGAAACCAGACTTTCGGCCGAGGAAAACGAAGTCCTGAAAGCTGTAGAAAATCTATTACGCCAGGAAAAATTCTCTTCTTCTTCCTTTGACCAGCTGGTCAGAAAATTCAAAATCCATCCCACACGCCTGAACACCCTGCTGGGATTGCTCCTGAAGCAGAAAAAAATAGTAAAAAGTCAGGAAGGTTTCCTGCTCCACTCGGAGTGGCTGGAACATCTGAAAAGGCAATTGGCTGAGATGAAAAGCAGGGGCCGCCGCGAATTCAGCGTCGGAGAGTTCAAAGCCCTGACCGGTTTGACCAGAAAATATGCCATACCTCTTCTTGAATTTCTGGATGAATTGGGATTGACCAGAAGAGTGGGCAATAAACGGTTGATCGTCTGAAGCTCAGGGCTAAGACCCGTTATTGTGAAATAAACATCAGATTGGTCAGGCTTAATTCCTACTATTTTAGTAGGAATTATTTATCCCGGTTATTTCTTTTCTTCTTCTTTTTGCTCTGGCTGCTTCTTGCTCAAAGCGGATTTCAGCATTTCAGCAAAGAAGCCGAATTTTGGCTCTTCCTTGGAAACTTCAACCTCTACGGGGATAGCCTCTTCAGCCTCAGCCCCCTCTTCCTGCTCTTCCTCTTGGGCTTTAAGGGCTTCCAAAGCTTCAATTTCTGATTCTTCCTCAACTATTTTTTCTTCCAGGGCTCGGCGCTCGCTTTTTCTGGGCTTGGGACCCTTTTCTTCAACCTTAGCCTTTTTCTTCTTCGGTGGTTTTTCTTTCTCTTTTTCTTTCTTCAGAGGTTCTAACTTAACCTGTATCTCAACTTCAGGAACTGAAGGGGCGGCAGCGGCTGTTGGTCCCTCAGCCCTGACTTCCTCAGGCTTTTCCTCCTCGGCCGGAGGTGCCTGAGGTTTGGCTGCAACTTCTTCCTTCTCAACTTCACCGGCCAGCAATTGTTCGGCCAGGGATTCCAGCAGTGAGGCTTCGGCTCTGGAAACTTCCTCGGCCGGGACTTCCTTCGGCTCGCGGATTTCCTGATAGATAAACATCCCTTCTTTCTTTTCAGAGGCTACAAACTCAGGAGCATTGTTCAGCACATACTCCACATCCTCTGCTGTGGTTGGTGCCAATAAATCCACAATATGATAAGCCCTGAGAAAATGAAGAGACCTGGTATTGCCGGTTAGCTCCGGCGACTTGAATATCTTGGCCAGTAGCTGTCTTAAATCCAGTCCTTCACTCTCCTCTTGCAGCCGGAGTACTCTTTCCACCACTTCCCGCTCCAAATAAATACTCTTATTGGGCATGGCCAGGGTGAAGGCTTCCTGGTTGCTGAGAACCAGATTTCCGCTTCTGGAGTCAATCTCTAATTTTAGGCAGGCGGTCTTCTTTTTGGATTTCTTTATCCAGAAAACAAATTGATCAGGACCTTTCTTATCCAGAGTCAGGCTTGTACCCTGGGGAATGTTGTTGGACTGAAAATAATCAGCCAGACCCAACAAGTAATTACCCTCCGGGAAATAATAAACGGTATAACTTTTACCTTCTTCCTCGTCCAGCAACTGATACTCTCTGGCATCAAACTCTTTACTCAGGCTCCTGGGAATCCGGACCGCGCCCGACAAAATTTCTCTCCAGGTCAGGTAGGTCTTGAAGGGAAAATTCTCAACTCTGGTATGCTGCAGGGTTTCAGCCTCACCCAAGTCGGGAACAGGGGTTAAGGGAAAAGAAATTGGCAATCCGCTCGGGAGGTTGTTCAGAACGCTTTTCAGATGCCACTTTCCCCAATCTCTGGTTGACAGCAGAATGAATTCTTTACGATATTTCTTCTCTAGAATATGATTAAGACTCAGACAGTAAAGCTCAAAAAGGTCAGAGGATGGTTCCAGGTTAAAGTGTTTTCGGACCAGGTTCTGGGTAGATTCGGAGACGGGAGAGGAAGCTAATTCCTGAGAAATTTCCCGTATTTTATCTTCTGGTATGTCCACTTTTTTAGAGCTCAATTGCCAGAAATCATTCCAGCCGAAGAAGTTGGCTGAAGCCGCCAGAGCCTTGCGAAGATTCCTTTCCAGGGCCTTCAAGTCCTTTTCCGTCAGGGGCATTTCGCTCAGCCTCGGGTCCTGCTCCTGCTCCAGCAGCTGTGGTTCCAGTGCCTTGGCTTCTAGATTGGAGGGCAGCAAGACTTGGGTCTTGGTCTTCTTCATATAATCAATGTACCGACGGAAAATTCCCCCTCCGTCATAATCAACCTCCAGCATCTCACATTGATAGCTGGGGTAATTAATCTTGTTGACCACTTTGAGAACCACCCCACCCTGAAAATGCTCAGTAGCTTTACTGCCAACCTGGAGGCTCTCGTCATATTCCTTGTAAATGAAATCCCCGACCTCATAACGAGCAAAGGGATTATAGATTTTAACCGGCTGATTTCTCTGACTCGCTGTCTTGGCAAAAGCTAATTTTTCAGCCAGCTCGGCTGTGGTCAGAGGACGATTGGTTTGACTCAATTCTTTTTCTACCACAGCCATATCGTCCAAACTTATGGCTGTAATCTTTAAGTTTTCTTTTTCCATAGCTTATTTTTTCCTCATCAATAACATCATTATCACTTTTTGAACATGCAGTCTGTTTTCGGCCTGGTCATAAACAATGGAGTTGGGCGAGTCAATGACCTCATCTGTTACTTCTTCGCCCCGGTGAGCCGGCAGACAGTGCATAAAATAGGTTTCAGGTTTGGCTTTAGAGAAAAGCTCCCTGTTAACCTGATAGGGCAGAAAGATTTTTTTCCTGGCTTCTTTCTCTGCCTCCTGCCCCATGGAAGCCCAGACGTCAGTGTAAATCGCATCAGCCCCTTTAACCGCTTCCGCCGGATCGTTGGTTATAGTCAGCTCAAAACCCGTATCTTTCCCGTCTTCCTTTGCCCAGGCTACGATTTCAGGTTTAGGCTCATAACCAGGTGGTGTGGCCACAGCCATTTTCATCCCGGCTTTAGCCGCGGCCAGCATCAGACTGTGACAAACGTTATTACCGTCTCCAACGTAGGCCAGCTTCAACCCGGCAAAGCTGCCTCTCTTCTCCCACAGAGTGAAAAAGTCGGCCATGGCCTGACAAGGATGAAGCAAGTCGGTTAAAGCGTTGATAACAGGCAACCTGGTGCTCTCGGCCAATTCCAGGATGATATGATGACCAAAGGTGCGGATCATTATCCCATCAACCCAACGTTCCAAGTTCTTGCCTATATCGCGCACGCCTTCTCTTGAACCCATCTGAATGTCAGAAGGAGCCAGATAGACAGCTTCTCCACCCAGCTGCAGCATCCCCACCTCAAAGGTCATTCTGGTCCGGAGAGAAGGTTTCTGAAAAATCATGGCCAGGATTTTATCTTTAAGCACCTTTCGGTACTTGCCAGGATTCTTCTTCATTTTTTCAGTCATATCCATGATTTCGTGAAACTCATAATGGCTTAGGTCGTGAATGGTGATAAAATCTTTTTTCATGCTTGTCCTCCCGCTTCTATTATAGGCCTGAGTGAATCTCCAGGGACAATCCTGGTCCCGGAGCGATTGATCAAAGCCGCCTTTAAGTGACTGGCTGAAGTTATCAGAACTTCTTTTCCTCCGGCTTCAATGTATTCAATTGCTGCTCTTATCTTAGGACCCATTGAACCAGGCGGAAACTGACCTTCAGCCAGATATTTCTTAGCTTCTTCCACAGTAATCACCGGCAACGCTTTCTGGTCAGGCTGGCCAAAATTATGATAAACCCGGGGAATGCCGGTCAGGATGATGAACAGTTCAGCTCCGACCTCCCTGGCCAAAAGGCTGGCCGCATAATCCTTATCAATCACTGCTTCCACGCCTTCATAAAGGCCGCGACTGTTGAGGATCACGGGTATGCCACCACCGCCGGCAGCTATCACTACCCGTCCCGACATAACGAGGTCTCTTATAACCCATTTCGGGACAACATCTATCGGCTTGGGGGACGGAACAACTTTACGGTACCCCCTTCCTGCATCTTCCACCATCGTCCACTTTTTCTGTCTGGCTAACTGCTGGGCTCTGAATTTCGGATAAAAGGGTCCGACCGGTTTGGTTGGCCGCTGAAAAGCCGGGTCGTCCTTGTCCACCACTACCTGAGTGATGACTGTGGCCACATCTTTATCAATAGAATTACGACGGAGCTCGTTGATGATGGCTTTCTCCAGCATGAAACCCATACTGCCCTCGGTCATGGCATCACAGACATCAAGAGAAAAAGGAGGAATCTTGTTGGAAGCTTCCTCCATCTGGATCAACAGATTGCCAACCTGGGGGCCATTGCCGTGAACCACAATCAATTCATATCCTTTTTTGACAATCTGGACCATCAACTCAGCCGCTTTCTGGGCGTTGCGCATCTGCTCTTCCTGTAGACCTTTCTGGTTTTCGGGCAGAATGGCATTGCCACCAAAGGCAATCAGGGCAATTCTGGGCTTCATCTTAACCTTTGAACCTCATATTTTTTTATTCTCACTCATCAGCTATTAAAAATCCTTCAAGACAGTCTTCAGATTCGGTGTGCCAATTTCCTCCAGTTCATAGCGAACTCTGAGCAAGGGCTTATTAACCTTGATCACCCGGTTGAGGTCTATGGGAGTAGCACTGACCACCAGGTCGCAATCAATCCGGTTAATCGTGGCCGCCAATTCTCTGGTCTGTTTTTCTCCGTAACCCATGGCCGGAAGAACTTTGTCCAGATGGTTGTATTTCTCAAAAGTCTTCTTGATGCTGCCCACTGCATAAGGCCTGGGGTCAATGATTTCAGTTGCTCCATACTTCTGGGCAGCCACAATGCCGGCTCCGTAGCGCATACCGCCATGAGTCAGAGTCGGGCCGTCCTCAATCACCAGAACCCGCTTGCCGCTGATTTCAGAGCCGTTTTCTACAAAAATCGGCGAATTGGCTCTGATCACTCTGGCTCTGGGATTTATTTTCTTGATATTATTCATAACCAGATTGACTTTCTCCGGGTCAGCAGTATCAATCTTATTGACCACATAAACATCTGCCCGCCGGAAATTGGTCTCGCCAGGATGGTAGGTGAGTTCGTGTCCAGCCCGGTGGGGGTCAACCACCACAATTTCTAAGTCAGATTTATAGAACGGAAAATCATTGTTACCCCCGTCCCAGAGAATGACATCAGCTTCTTTCTCCGCCTGTTTCAGAATTGCTCCGTAATCAACCCCGGCATAAACCACAATGCCGTTATCAATATGAGGTTCGTATTCTTCCCGCTCTTCAATCGTACATTCATGACGGTCCAGGTCTTGGTAAGTAGCGAAGCGCTGCACTGCCTGTTTGACCAGGTCCCCGTAGGGCATAGGGTGACGGATAACCACCACCCGGCGACCCTTAGCTTTCAAGGTCAGAGCTACCTTTCTGGTGGTCTGACTCTTGCCCGAGCCGGTTCTAACCGCACAAACTGAAACCACAGGCTTTCGGCTCCTAATCATGGTGTCATTCGGCCCCAGAAGAACAAAATTAGCTCCGGCAGCCAGCACCTGAGAGGCTTTATTCATCACATATTCATGGGAAACGTCGCTATAAGCAAAGTGAACTTCGTCAACCTTATATTTCCTGATGAGCTCTGAAAGCTCGGCTTCAGAGTAAATGGGGATGCCCCTGGGGTATAGCTTCCCGGCTAAGGCTGCGGGGTATTTTCTGCCCTCAATATCAGGGATTTGAGTGGCGGTGAAAGCTACGACCCGGTAGTCTTTGTCATCCCGGAAAAAGACGTTGAAGTTGTGGAAATCTCGTCCAGCAGCTCCCATAATGATGACTTTCTTCATTTAATCGCTCCTTACTCAGGTAAATTTTTAAGTTGCCCTCTAATCGGGCAAAAACAAGGTATAAGTATAGCAAAAAAGCAGGGTTAAAGTCTAATTGACCCCTGGCTAAACCCAGACAATCGGCCTTACTTCAGGCCTTTTTTAGCTTCTTTTTCTTCAGGAAAAAAGGTCAAACCAGCCCTTATTTTGGGCTTTTCTTGCTACCCGTGTTCTTTTTCAACCCGAGCCGGTCTCTTTTGATCAGGGCAGCCGGCTGGTGCAGCCCGGTCTTCCGGACAGAGAGCCATCCTGGTTTCTGTCTGTTACCTATGCTCTTCATCGCCACCTCTATTTTTGTTCCTAAGGCCAAGAATAATCAGATAACCATCACCTCAACGACTAAAGTATCCGGATCCAAGACCGCTACTGTGCTGACCCCTTTTACCCAGCCGCAAGCTTCCCCAGGATTCACAACCAGAAGATTCCCATCCCGGTTAACTTGAGAGCGATGGGTATGGCCGAAAATGACGACATCGGCTTCAGTGACTTCCCCCTCTTCAACCGGATAATGGCTCAGGTAGAAACGAAGGTTTTGATAGGAGAAACGCAGGGGAGCCGGGCTTATTTCCCCCAATCCCTGAAAAACTCTGATCAATCCTTCTTTTTCCCCGTCGCAATTACCAAAAACGGCCTTTACCGGGCAGCCCAATTTCTTTAATTCCTGGGCAGCAAAAGGAGCCACTATATCTCCGGCATGAATAACAAGAGAACAGCCCAGGTGGTTAAAAATCTCAACCGCCTTTCTGATAGCTGGCAGGTTATCATGTGAATCTGACATCAGACCGATCATGCTTAAATTATAGCTAATAAAATGGCCTTTGTCAGGATACCTGTCATCAGCCTGAAGATAGACTTAGGAGCTCAAAGGTACCTTATATACCATTTGACAAAAAGGCGTCTCCAGGCTCGGCTTGACAGCTCAGGCTGGATTTAATTAATATATAGAGGCTTAAAAAGCGTTGGACAGGCGCGTAGCTCAGTGGGAGAGCGCTTCCTTGACGCGGAAGAGGTCGTGGGTTCAATCCCCTCCGCGCCTACCACTTTTTCTAATTTTTATCTCCTGCAGATAAAAGTTAGCCTGATTGTGGTAAGATAGAGTTAAAGTAAAATTGAATTGACCGATGGAAGAATTAATCAGAATTAAGGTTGAGGAGTCTATTTTTTTTATCAAAAAGGGTTCTCCTCTGTCTGAATTGCTCTCGGAGCTGCCGATCGGAGAGAAACCAATACTTTTTCGTTCTGACAGCCAGTTGCTTGACCTCAGCTATCCTGCTGACCGGGAAAGAGAGGTCTCATTAGTATTTTCTGGTGACCCTGAGGCCCTGGAGGTCCTGAGACACAGTGCCGCCCACCTTCTGGCCCAGGCCGTAACCGATCTTTTCCCGGGGATTCAGGTGGGAATCGGACCGGCCATTGAGAACGGCTTCTATTATGACTTTCTCCGAGACACCCCATTTACTCCTGAGGATCTGGATGCCATTGAAAAGCGGATGCGGGAAATCGTCAGCCTTGACCAGCCCGTAAAGCGCCTGGTGCTCGGCAAGGAAGAAGCTATAAAAATTTTCCGGGACCGGGGCCAGACACTGAAAGTTGAGCTGATTCAGGAAAAGGGTGGCGACCTGGTTTCCTGCTATCAACAGGGAGACTTCATAGATTTTTGCCTTGGACCCCATCTGCCTTCAACCGGTCATATCCAGCATTTCAAGCTTCTGTCGGTTTCCGGTGCTTACTGGAAAGGAGACGAACGCGGTCCCCAGATGCAGAGGATATACGGAACGGCTTTCTTCAACCCGAAAGAACTGGAAGATTACCTTAATTTCTTAGAAGAAGCGAAAAAGCGCGACCACCGTCACCTGGGTCAGGAACTTGAACTCTATTCCACCAGCGAAGACCTGGGCGGGGGCTTGGTAATATGGCATCCCAAGGGGGCCATCGTCCGCCATCTGATTGAAGCTTTCTGGAAAGAAGAACACTTAAAAGATGGCTATGATTTTATCTATTCCCCGCACATCGCCAAACTGGACCTGTGGAAAAGGAGCGGGCACACCGAGTTCTATGAAGCCATGTTCCCGCCGCTGGAATTTGAAGGATTTAAGTACCAGCTGAAGCCCATGAATTGCCCTTTCCACATCATTGCTTATAAATCAAGACAGAGGTCTTACCGGGAACTGCCGCTGCGCTGGGCCGAGCTGGGTACTGTCTACCGCTATGAAAGAAGCGGAGTCCTGCACGGTTTGCTCCGGGTCAGGGGCTTCACCCAGGATGATGCCCACATTTTCTGCCGCGGCGATCAATTAGAAGACGAAATAAAAAGGGTTATTCGCTTAGCTATTAAATTGCTGAGCGCCTTTGGTTTTAAGGACTATGGAATCTATCTGGCTACCCGGCCGGAAAAATACGTCGGCCGGCTTGAGGATTGGGACAAAGCGGAAAAAGCCCTGGAGGAAGCTCTGAAACACTCTGGACTCGCCTATCAGATTGATGAAGGAGAGGGAGTTTTTTACGGCCCTAAAATTGACATAAAGATAAAGGATGCTATCGGCCGGCTCTGGCAGTGCACCACGGTCCAGCTGGATTTTAATCTGGCCGAGCGCTTTGACCTGCACTATGTGGGTGAAGACGGCAACTTCCACCGTCCCTTTCTGATTCACCGGGCTTTGCTCGGTTCAATGGAGCGCTTTTTCGGAGTGTTGATTGAGCATTACAAGGGCAGCTTTCCTTTCTGGCTGGCTCCAGTCCAGATGATGATTTTGCCCATTGCCGATAGACACGAGGACTATGCCCGGGAAATTCAAGAAATCTTCCGCTCCGAAGGTCTGCGGGCTCAAGTTGACGATTCCCGCGAAAAGGTTAACAAGAAGATCCGAGAGGCTGAGCTACAGAAAATACCGCTGATGATTATAGTGGGAGATAAGGAAGTTAACAATCGGAATGTTTCTTTAAGAGTTCATGGGCAAGGAGATCGGGGCCAGATTGAACTGGCTGAGTTAGTGGCCCGACTCAAGACTTTAGTCCAAAATAAATCTCTTGAAATAAATTTATAGAAGGAGGTTGCCTATTTTACCCAGAGAACCTTATCGCCCGGCCAAAGCCAAGGAAAGGCCACACAGGATTAACGAAATGATTAGAGCTCAGGAAATCAGAGTGATTGATGAAGATAAAAACCAGCTGGGAATAATGAGTGTACCCCAGGCTCTGACCCTGGCCAGAGAAAGAGGGCTGGACCTGGTAGAAATTGCCCCCCAGGCCACACCGCCCGTTTGCCGGATTATGGACTACGGAAAATTCCTTTACGAGCTCCATAAAAAAGAACACGAGGCCAAGAAACATCAGAAGCAGGTGCAGATAAAGGAGATAAAATTCAGACCAAAGATCAGCATCCATGATTACAATTTTAAGCTGAAGCATGTCAGGCGGTTCATAGAAGAAGGCAATAAGGTCAAGATAACCATCATGATCAGAGGAAGAGAAAGAGCCCATCCCGAGATGGCCCAGCAAATCCTGGATAGAATCCTGGCGGATGTCTCAGATGTCGCCCGACAGGATGGAGAAATCAAGATGCACGACTGGGCCAGCACGGTGTTGATAGTTCCGATAAAAACAGGAGGTAAAGATGCCAAAACTAAAAACCAACAGAGCAGCCAGAAAGAGGTTCAAGATAACAGCCAGCAAGAAAGTGCTGCACAAAAAAGCCAACAAGAGCCACATTCTGACTAAAAAATCAGCTAAGAAAATCAGACAGCTCAGCAAACAGACCGAACTAAGTCTAGCTGACCGCAAAGTGGTCAAGAAGATGCTGCCTTACGACTTTTAATCAACCCCTCCCGCAGAGGACTCAGCTAACAGTAAAGGAGAATTAAGATGCCAAGAGTCAAAAGAAGCGCTAAAAAAAGAGAACGAAGAAAAAAAATATTAAAATTAGCAAAAGGCTACTGGGGTGCCAAGAAAAGCAATTATCGGACAGCCAAGGAAACGGTGGAAAAGGCCCTCCAGTATGCTTATCGTGACCGCCGGGCCAAGAAAAGAGACTTCAGGCGACTGTGGATCATCAGAATAAAGGCTGCGGCTGAAGCCAACGGCCTGTCCTACAGTCTGTTTGTCAAGGGTTTGAAAACTCTTAATATTGACCTGGACAGAAAAATCCTGGCTGAAATAGCCGTCTCTGCTCCACAGACCTTTGCTTTTCTGGTAGAACAGGTCAAACAACTCCAGGCCTGATCAGGGACATGAGCACCCTGCAAGAAAGATTAACCCAATACCAGCAGCTTTTCTCCGAACTGGCTTCCAGGGTTAAAGAAGCCAGAGAGATAGAGGAACTGCGGCAACTTTTTCTCGGGCGGAAAAAGGGATATTTGACCCTCCTTTTTGAGGAGCTGAAGAACCTGAGTCCCGAAGAAAAGAAAACCGCCGGCAAGGTCTTAAATGATTTTAAGACAGAAATCCAGACCAGGCTGGAGGAGCTGGAAAAACAAGCCCGGGCTGAAAAGCCAGCCAGGTTGATTGAAGACCCGACTTTGCCCGGCCGGCAGCTTTACTGGGGTGCCCCTCACCCCATCACCATTTTCCAGAGAGAAATTGAAAAAATATTTATCTCCATGGGCTTTTCCGTGGAAGAGGGGCCAGAGATTGAGACCGATTACTATAATTTTGAAGCTCTGAATTTCCCTCCCCATCATCCGGCCCGGGACAGCTGGGACACCTTATACATAAATGAGCAGCTCCTCCTCCGAACCCATACCTCCCCGGTTCAGATCAGGGTGATGGAAAAGAAAAAACCTCCGATCAGGATCATAATCCCGGGTAAAGTATTCAGAAGAGAAACTCCGGACCCTACTCATCTCCCGATGTTCTATCAGGTAGAAGGGTTGGTGGTGGATAAAGGAATCACTTTTGCTCACCTGAAGGGTACACTGGAATACTTCATCAAGGCTCTTTTCGGTGAAAAGATCAGGCTTAGGTTCCGACCGAGCTTCTTCCCCTTCACCGAACCTTCAGCTGAGGTTGATATTGAGTGTATCGTTTGCAGCGGAAAAGACCCCCAATGTCGGATTTGCGGCGGCAGCGGCTGGAAAGAAATTTTAGGAGCTGGAATGGTTGATCCCCAGGTCTTCAAGAACGTCAACATAGACCCGGAAAAATATTCTGGCTGGGCTTTCGGCCTGGGTATAGACCGGACAGCGATGTTTGCTTTTCAAATTCCTGAGATTCGCTATTTTTATGAAAACGACTTGAGATTTTTAAGGCAATTTAACCGAAAATGAGAATATCTTATAACTGGTTGAGAGAGTTTGTGGACCTGAATGTTGGGCCCCAGGTTCTGGCTGATGGGCTCAATCAGATCGGGCTAATGGTGGAGTCTGTTGAGAAAAAAGATGATGATACTATTTATGAGATAGAGACCTACGCCAACCGACCAGATACCCTGGGCCATCTGGGAGTTGCCCGGGAAGTGGCTACTCTCTTTGGCCTCCCCCTAAAAACGATTAAATGGCCTCTTGCCGAGCTCTCTCAGCCGACTTCTGATTTCATTGATATTCAGATTCTGGACCCTCAGCTCTGCCCTCGTTACTGCGGCATGGTGGTAAAAGGCGTAAAAGTTGGCCCTTCTCCCGAGTGGCTGAGAAAGAGGATAGAGGCGATGGGTTTAAGGCCTATCAACAACGTGGTTGACATCAGCAACTATGTTTGTTTCTCCCTGGGCCAGCCAATTCATACTTTTGACCTTAAGAAAATAGGTGGGTCCAGGATAATCGTCAGAAAGGCCAGAAAGGGTGAGGCTATCAGGACTCTGGAAGGTAATCTCCTGGAATTAGACCCCGAGATGCTGGTTATTGCCGACGAATCCAGGCCGGTGGCTATCGCCGGAGTTATTGGCGGCGAAGAATCAGGGATCACCGAGACAACCACTGAGGTCTTTATTGAAAGCGCCAATTTCAATCCTGTTTCTATAAGAATTACAGCAAAAAAACTGGGGCTGAGCACCGATGCTTCCTATCGTTTTGAGCGAGGCGCCGACCCCAATGCGGCCCCAGCTGCGGCTACCATGGCTGCTTCGTTGCTCTGCAATTTTGGCGGTAGGGTTTCCCGGGGGTTATTGGATGTTTTCCCCGCGACTAAGAAGCCCCGGACGATCCAGCTACGGTTAAATAGAATAGCTGAGCTTTTAGGTGTAGAAATTGAGCCCGAGTTTGTAGTGAGCATCCTGTCCGGACTGGGCCTGAAATTAAAAGAACAAAAGAAGAATGTCTGGACTGCCGAGATACCCAGCTTCAGAGTTGATTTGGAAAGAGAAGCTGATTTGATTGAGGAAGTGGCCAGATTCTATGGCTATGATAAGATCCCCAGCGAAGTTACTCCCGTCAAATCCTTTGACCTGCCCTCTGATAAAAAAAGGGAGAAAATCTGGCTGTTAAAAGAAGTCCTCTTCCATCACGGCTTTGACGAAGTCATCAATTTCAGCTTTGCCGACCCGGAAAAAGAACAAATCTGGCAATCGGGCTACAAACCAATCCGGCTTCAGAACCCAATTTCTTCCAAGGCCTCTATCCTGAGAACCAACCTCCTCCCTGGTCTGCTAGAGAACGCGGTCTGGAATTTCAACCGGGAAGCTGAGGGTGTCCACATTTTTGAAGTGGGGAATATCTATTTCTGGGGAGAAGAGGGGGTCCACTGCGAGAAACTTACCCTGGGCATTCTGACCACGGGATACCGGACCGGCCAGTCCTGGCAACAAGGCAAGAAGGAAACAGACTTTTTTGTCCTCAAGGGTGCGGTGGAGGACATCTTTTACTATCTGGGCTACGACGCAGTCTCCTTTGAACCCCTGGAGGATTCATTTTTTGAGCCAGAACAGGCATTGAAAATTCTATTAAAAAATGAAATCGTGGGAAAGTTGGGATTGCTGAAAAAGGAGATAGCCAGAAGCTATGACCTGGAGCGACCGGTATTCTGTGCCCAGCTGGACCTGGCAGAAATACTCCAGAGGCCGGCCAGGACTTTTTCCTTCAAGCCCATACCAAAGTTCCCGGGTACCAGCCGGGACCTGTCTTTTCTGGTAGAGGCAAATATTTCTTACCAGCAAGTTTATCATCAGCTACAGAAACTCACCATCCCCTATCTGGAAGGATTCCAGATCTATGACAGATTTCAGGGCAAGACCTTGCCCCCGGATAAAACCAGTTTCTCAGTGAGATTTTTCTTTAGGCATCAGACCCGAACCCTCCAGACAGAGGAAGTGGACCGGGCCATGCTGGACATCATCTCGCAACTGAAGACCTCCCTTAAGATTCAGTTGCGATAAGGAGGCCAAATTGACAACCGAGCTGGAGCGGATTAAAATACTGGAGGGCAAAGTTTCTCAGATTGTGGAGCATTTCTCTCGCCTGACAGCTGAGAATGCTCGCTTGAAGGAAGAATTGAAACAACTTAAATCTGAGAAAAAAGAATTAGAAGAAAAAGTTAGAAAACTGAGCACCCTGGAAGAGGAAGTAAAGAAGTTGCAGGAGGAAAAGGAGGCAGTTAAAGGCAGAATTGAAGCCCTGATTACTCAGATGGAAAAACTGGGTGTATGAAAGAAAAAATACTTGAGATTGAAATTTTTGGAAATAAATATAGGATCTGCGTCAAAGGAGAAGAAGACGAAAGATATATCAGCCAGCTAACTTCCTATTTGGACCAGAAAATGAATGAAGTTGCCTTAAAGTCAAGGTCATCAGATGTGGCTAAGATAGCTGTTCTGACGGCCTTAAATATTACCGATGAACTATTTGTGGCTGAAAGAACGATTGAGCAATTAAAGGAAGCTTTGGACCGTCTGGAGACGGGGCTGGCTCAGATTGAGGTTCAGGTAAAAAACAATGAAAATGATTTTGAAGCTCTGGAAAAACTTACCCCTTAATTCAGGAGAAATGAACTTAGAATCTTTTTATAGATTAGACTATCTGTCTAATGAAAAAATAGACTCCAGCCAGAGGGGCAATAAAATCCTCTGTTATCTTAAGGGGCTGTCTTTTCGCCATAATCCGGAGTGATAACCTGACCTCCCTTCAACTCCTTTGACCCGGAGATCCGGTGAGGAGGTTTGACGATGAAGACCCTATTGTTAGCGGGAATTCCCTTATTATCTTTAATTCTCTTAGTCTTGATTATCATTCTCTTAAAAAGAAGCCGCGGTCTGAAAGGATTGCTCCTGGCTGAATCCCGGACCAAAGAAATATTGAACCAAGCGGCTGAAGAAGCAGAAAGGATAAAGAAACAAGCAGAAGCCGAAGCCAGGGAAAAAGATGTGGCCAGACAGGCTGAGTTTGAAGCCCAGACCAGAGAAAAAAGGCGGAAACTGAGTGAGTTAGAACGTCGTTTGCTCCACAAAGAAGAAGCCTTAGAAAGGCGCTATCAAAATTTAGAAAGAAAAGAGCGTGATTTATCAGTTAAAGAACGACGTCTCTATGCCAAAGAAAAAGATTTAGAACAACTGGAACAGAAGATAAACGAAACTATTCAGAAGCAGACAGAAGAACTGGAAAGAATAGCCGGCCTGACCCAGGAAGAAGCCAAGAATATGCTCATCAAGAAGATTGAGGATGAGGCCAAGCTACAGGCGGTTCAGGCAATAAGGAAGATTGAAGAAGAAACTAAGGAAAAAAGCAAAGCTCTGGCCCGGGAAATAATCTCCAATGCCATTCAGCGCTCGGCCGCGGAGCACGTGGTGGAGACCACAGTTTCTGTGGTAGATTTGCCCTCCGATGATATGAAGGGTCGGATAATAGGACGCGAGGGCCGCAACATCAGAGCTCTGGAAATGGCTACCGGAGTGGACATCATCGTTGACGATACTCCGGAAGCAGTCATTCTCTCTAGCTTTGACCCCCTGAGGCGAGAACTGGCCCGGATGGCCATTGAAAAGCTGGTGGCTGATGGCCGTATTCATCCGGCCAGGATAGAAGATATAGTGGAACAGGTCAAAGTGGAGCTGGAAGAAAAAATCAAACAGGAAGGTGAAAACACCCTCTATGACCTCGGAATTCAGAATATGCACCCGGAACTGGTTAAGTACCTGGGGAAGCTGAAGTACCGGACCAGCTACGGACAGAATGTCCTGCAGCATTCCAAAGAAGTGGCTCTGCTGGCAGCTTTAATGGCTAAGGAGCTGGGTGCGGAGGTCAACGTAGCCCTGAGAGCCGGTTTACTCCACGATATCGGCAAGGCCGTAGACAAAGACTATGAGGGGACTCACACCGAACTTTCGGTTGAACTGACAAAAAAATATGGAGAGTCTGAGGCTGTCATTCAGGCTATCGCTTCCCATCATCGGGACATTGACTTCCCTTCCATAGAAGCAGTGTTGGTTCAGGCGGCTGATACTCTATCCGCCGCCCGACCGGGAGCCAGACGGGAACTTCTGGAAACCTACATCCAGCGCCTGGAAAAACTGGAGCAGATTGCTACTTCCTTTGAGGGCGTGGCTAAAGCTTATGCTTTACAAGCCGGCCGGGAAATCAGAATCATCGTTGATGCCCAGAAAGTTTCAGACGACCGGGCCGCAGTGATTGCCAGGGACATAGCCCAAAAAATCAAAGAAGAACTGGATTACCCGGGTCAGATCAAGGTTTTGGTCATAAGAGAAATGAGAGCGGTGGAATATGCCAGATAATTTTAAGGTTTTATTCATCGGGGATTTGATCGGCCGGCCTGGACGCCGGGCCCTGGCCCGATTTCTGCCTGAGTTGAAAAGAAAATATCAGCCCGACCTGGTGATAGCTAACGGCGAAAATGCGGCCGGAGGCAACGGCCTGACTGAAGAAATCGGCAAAGAACTTTTCTTTCAGGTTGATGTTTTAACTTCGGGAAATCATATCTGGGACAAGAAGGAAGTCCTGAATTACCTGGATAAAGAATCCCGCCTTCTCCGGCCAGCCAATTATCCCGCTGGCAATCCAGGAAGGGGCTATTATATTTTTCAGAATGAAAACGGATTAAGGGCCGCCGTGGTCAACCTCCAGGGTCGGGTCTTCATGGAACCGATTGATTGTCCTTTCCACCAGGCTGATCATTTGCTGGAAGAAATAATTCCTACTACTCCGATAATTATAATAGACTTTCATGCCGAAGCCACCTCGGAAAAACAAGCCCTGGGCTGGTATCTTAACGGGAGAGTTTCAGCAGTGATTGGAACTCACACTCACATCCCCACCGCTGATGAAAGAGTTTTGCCAGGTGGAACAGCCTACATCACCGATGTGGGTATGGCCGGGGCTTGGAACTCGGTGATAGGTATGAAGACTGAACAGGCCCTGCAACGTTTCCTCAGCTCCCGGCCCCAGCGCTTTGAACCGGCTACCGAAGGTTTGCTCTTGAGCGCCGTGTTCATCTCTATTGACCCGAAGAGCGGGAAAGCCCTCTCCATAAAACGAGAATTGCTGGTAGAGGAAAAAAGTGAAGAATGATAATCTAATTGCCCAGGATAAGGTCTACACGGTCAGTGAGCTGACCAGACTGATACGCCTGGAACTGGAAAACGCTTTCCTCTTTGTCTGGGTGGAGGGAGAGGTTTCTAACCTGAGGCAGCCCGCTTCCGGACATTATTATTTTACCCTTAAGGATGAAAACGCCCAGCTCAGAGCAGTTATGTTCAGGTCCGACGCCAACCGAATCCAATCTGAATTCAAAAAGAACTCCCTGCTGCCCCGCTTTGAGTTAAAAGATGGGATGAAGGTTATTTGCGGTGGCCGGATAACCGTTTACGAAACCCGCGGAGAATATCAGCTGGTGATAGAAAAACTTGAGCCTCTGGGCAAGGGTGCTTTGCAGTTAGCCTTTGAACAGCTGAAGGAAAAGTTGAAAGCTGAAGGCCTGTTTGATCCCAGGTATAAGAAAAAACTTCCCCTGTTGCCTAAAAAAGTCGGGATCGTTACTTCGCCCAGTGGAGCAGCCATCAGAGATATCCTCAGAATAATTGAAAGGCGATTTAATCGGCTGCATATAATAATATATCCCTCATTGGTCCAGGGAGAGGGAGCTGCCCAACAGATAGCCAGCGGTCTTGATTACTTCAGCCAGCGGGAAGACGTTGACGTGGTGATAGTCGGCCGCGGCGGAGGTTCAATTGAAGATTTATGGGCTTTCAACGAAGAGGTGGTCGCCAGGGCCATCTTCAACTGCATGAAGACTAAACCCGTTATTTCGGCAGTGGGCCATGAGATAGATTTCACCATAGCAGATTTTGTTGCCGATATCAGAGCCTCAACTCCTTCTAATGCTGCTGAAATGGTGGTCGCCAAAGAAGAAGAATTCAGGGATAAGATCGCTAGCCTTCTCACCCGCCTCTTTCAGGCTGAAAAATATTTCCTGGAGGGGCAGAAAAACCGGGTTCTCAATCTGGGAGAAAAACGGATAATTGATAATTTCCGCTTAAGGCTGATTAATCTGGCCCAAAGGGTTGACGACCTGGATACCCGAGCTTGGAAAATTATGAGAGACAAGAAACAGATTATTCTTGATTACAAAAACCGCAATAAATATCTTCGGGAAAGAATCGGCCATTTGCTGGAAATGAGAATGAAAGACCTCCGCTCCCGTTGGGAAAGACTGGCTGCGGCTCTTGACAACCTCTCACCATTGAACATCCTTAAGAAGGGATATACAATCTGCTGGAAAGCCGGCGGTTTGCTGCCGGTCCAGAGGGCAACAGAAGTGGAACCTGGTGAAGAAGTTATCGTTTCCTTTTTCCGGGGCGAACTCAATTGCCAGGTCCAACAAGTTGACCCTAAAGCCAAAATTGAATCAAAGTTCATCAAGGAGCAAGAATGAATACCAAGAGTAAAGAGATGAATTTTGAAAAGGCCCTAATGGAGCTGGAACAAATTGTGAGTAAGCTGGAGAAAGGTGGGTTGGCCCTTAATGAATCTCTGGCTCTTTTTGAAAAAGGCATCAAGCTGACCAGGTATCTCAGGAACGAATTGGACAAAGCTGAAAAGAAGGTAGAAATTCTGATCAAAAATGAAAAAGGAGAACTGAAAGCCCAGGATTTCAATCTGGAAGAATTCGGGGCTTCCGACCTGGAAGATGAATCACAGGAAGAATCTGAGGACGACCAGGACAAATAAACCTCGGGGCAAAAATTGAGCATGGGACCCGCAGAATACTTACAGCAGAAAAAGCAGCTGATTGACCAGACCCTGGAGTGCTATCTCAGCCAGGAAAATTCTCCGGTCTTTGAAGCCATGCGCTACTCTGTCCTGGATGGGGGAAAGCGCTTCCGACCGCTATTATTAATGGCCTGCGGTGAGTATTTCGGGGCTCCTGAAAAGCTCCTCCTGCCCTACGCCTGCGCCATTGAGCTTATACACAGCTATTCTTTGGTCCATGACGACCTGCCGATGATGGATAACGACGACTACAGAAGGGGCAAGTTTTCCTGTCATAAAAAATTTGGCCAGGGTTTGGCCCTTCTGGCCGGAGATGGGCTATTGTCTCTGGCTTTTGAAATCTTGGCTGAGGCTCCAGCCCCGGAACAGAATCCTCAGATAAAAGATATGATAATCAGCGAAATAGCCCGGACCATTGGCCCCAGCGGAATGATAGCCGGTCAGTATCTTGATATTAGCTTTAACCCTGAAAATCAAGACGTGTCTGTAAATCAGGAGATAGCTCTGAAAAAAACAGCGGGGCTGATAAGAGTTTCCGGCGTTTCCGGTGCCAGGCTGGCTGGCGCTTCACCAGTCCAGGTTGAGGCCGTAGAAAAGTTTGGCACCTACCTGGGTTTGGCTTTTCAGCTGCGCGATGACCTGGAAGACCTGGCCCAGGACCTCTCGGTTTCAAAGCCTTTAAGACCCAACCTGGCCAGTATTCTTGGAGTTGAAAGCTCTCTTGAACTCTTAGAAGAACTGCGGAGCAAGGCTGAGAACTCCCTGAGAGAGTTCAAAATATATTCCGATATACTTGAGTTTTTCATCCACCAAATTCAATTTCAACCCGAGAAAAAAGCATGAGCCCAGATAAACTATTATCAAAGGTCAACGGCCCTGAGGACCTAAAAAAACTTTCTTTCAACGAGCTCAGTCAATTAGCCACAGAAATTAGAGCCAGGATTATTGAGACTGTTTCCAGAACCGGCGGCCATCTGGCTTCCAACCTGGGTGTGGTGGAATTAACCCTGGCTCTTCATTATGTTTTTGATTCTCCCCGAGATAAGATCATCTGGGATGTTGGACATCAGTGTTATACTCATAAACTCCTCACCGGGCGCCAGAAAGATTTTTCCCGCTTGAGACAATTCGGAGGAATTCTAGGTTATCCAGCCCGGGAAGAAAGCCCTCATGATGTTTACAATACCGGTCATGCTTCCACTGCTTTATCGGCGGCCCTGGGATTGGCCATAGCTCGGGACAGAAAAAAAGAGAACCACAACGTAATTGCTGTGGTTGGCGATGGCAGTCTGACCGGGGGCGTGGCCTATGAAGCTCTGAACCAGATCGGCCATCTGCGGGAAAGACTGATAATCGTCCTCAATTATAATGAGATGAGTATCTCCCCCAATGTCGGGGCCCTGTCTCGTTATCTCTCTTATCTTGTTTCCGGGCAGCCCTACCTCAGAATGAAAGAACAGGCCAAATCAGTCTTAAGGTCTATCCCCAGGCTGGGCTGGCCCTTAATCAGGGCAGCCAGAGCCCTGGAAGACCTGATAAAGAAAACCTTCTTTCCCGGCATCTTTTTTGAAGAACTCGGGATCCGCTATCTTGGTCCCATCCACGGCCACAGCCTGCACAGTCTGATTGAAGCTCTGGAGACCGCTAAAAAACATCCGGGACCGATTTTGATTCACTGCGTTACTCAAAAGGGTAAAGGTTATCGCCCCGCCCAGCTTGATCCGGAAAAATTCCATAGCGCCTCTCCTTTCGTCATTGCCACAGGAAAGCCGGTTCGCGATGAACAAAATATTACCTATTCCAGGGCTTTCGGAGAGGCCGTGGCTGAACTGGGCCGAAAAGATCAAGCCCTTATCGCCATAACTGCAGCAATGACTGACGGGACCGGCTTGAATCAATTTGCTGAAGAAAACCCGGACCGCTTTTTTGATGTGGGCATCGCCGAACAACATGCCGTGAATTTTGCTGCTGGTCTGGCCATCTCCGGATTAAAGCCAATCGTGGCCATTTATTCTACATTTCTCCAAAGAGCCTACGACCAGATTTTCCACGAGGTTTGTCTGATGGACCTCCCGGTGATTTTTGCTCTGGACCGGGCTGGCATAGTGGGCGAAGACGGCCCGACTCATCAAGGAACCAATGATATCGCTTATCTCCGTCATCTGCCAAACATCATCCTGATGGCCCCTAAAGACGAAAATGAGTTACGACATATGATTTATTCGGCTTTGCAGTACAAACACCCTGTGGCTATCCGCTTCCCCAAAGGTTCAGGAATAGGGGTGCCGGTGGAAAAAGAATTCAGGTTCATTCCAATAGGCGAAGCAGAACTCTTAAAAAAAGGAAATGATCTGTTGTTAGCCTATGGAAATATGGTCTATCCAGCCCTGGAAGTGGCCCGAAGATTGGAAGGTGAAGGAATTTCTCTGGCTGTGGTCAATGCCCGCTTTGCCAAGCCTCTTGACGGAAAATTGATCCTGGAGCTGGCTAAACAGGCAGACGCGGTCATCACCCTGGAAGAGGGAGTGCTAGAGGGCGGTTTCGGGAGCGCGGTCCGGGAACTGCTGGATCAGCACGGGCTCTATCATCTCCGCTTTAAGAGTTTTGGCCTGCCGGCTGAAGTTTATCCGCTGGGAAAGCCTGAAGAAATCAGGAAAATTCTGCGTCTGGACCCGGATGGTTTATCAGGGCAGATTAAAGACTTTTTAAGCCGGGCAAAACTGTCATAGCCCAGGTGCCGGATGAGCAAGACCCGTCTGGACCTTCTTCTGGTGCAAAAAGGCCTGGCTCCTAGCCGGGAAAAGGCCCAGGCTCTAATCCTGGCTGGCCGGGTGCTCCTCAACGGTCAACCCGCTCTGAAATGCGGACAGTTAGTCCCACCGGAAGCAATCATTTTTGTTCAGGAAACTTTTCCCTATGTCAGCCGAGGTGGGGCTAAGTTAGAACAGGGAATAACCACTTTTGCCATTAAGGTGGAGGGAAAGATTGCTCTGGATGTCGGCAGCTCCACCGGCGGGTTTACTGATTGTCTTCTTCATTTTGGGGCCAGAAGGGTCTATGCTGTTGACGTCAACATCAAACAGCTGGACTGGAAACTTAAACAAGACCCAAGAGTCAAGACTCTGGAAAAAAACGCCCGCTTTTTAGAGCCCGGGGACTTACCCGACATTCCCGAGATAACGACCATGGATGTCTCCTTCATCTCGGTGTTGAAGATTTTGCCAGCGATAAAAAAAATCATGTCTTCTGGAGATATCCTGGTTCTGATCAAGCCTCAATTTGAAGCCGGTCGCCACCAGGTGGGGAAAAAGGGTATAATCAAGGATCAGAAGATTCATCAACGGGTTCTGGAAAATGTTCTCCTAAAGATTCAGGAAATCGGGCTGGCGGTAGAAGGCCTCCTGCTCTGTTCAACCCGAGGGCAGAAGGGCAACCGGGAATTCTTGGCCTGGCTCAAACCTGGAGCAGAATTGTTGTCTGAGGAAAAAATTAAATCAATGATTCAGGAGACGCTAAGCAATGGAGAAAAGGACAAAAATTAAAAAGATCGGAATAGTTATCAAGCCCCATGCGGCCGGGGTGGAAAAAATCCTCCAGGAAATTCTTAATTTTTTAGGCAAGCAGAAGATAGATTGCTTGCTGGAAAATCTGGCTGCTGAGAAACTCAAACAGAAACCGGGCATCCCCAGAGAAGCGCTACCAGCGCAGTGCGATGCCCTGGTAGTTCTGGGTGGGGACGGCACCCTGCTCAGTGTCGCCCCTTATGCGGCTAAGGCTGGCACTCCGGTCGTGGGAATCAACCTCGGCCGACTGGGTTTTTTAACTGAAATTCCGGTGGCTGAAGCCCTGCCAGTGCTGGAAGCCTTTATCAGGAACCAGAATGGATTTATCAGTCCCAGAACCCTCCTGGAAATATCCTATAAAGACCGGAAAGATATCTGTTTGAATGATATCGTCCTGAACAAATCGGCCCTGGCCAGGATGATTGAACTGCTTATTATCATCAATGATAAAGAAGTAACCAGATTGAAAGGCGACGGGCTCATTCTCTCCAGTCCGACCGGCTCTACTGCCTATTCTTTATCAGCTGGAGGGCCTATTGTCCATCCGCTGGTTGAGACCATCATCCTGACCCCAATCTGCCCTCACACCCTGTCTTTCAGACCCCTGCTCATCCCTGCCAGTTCGGAGATAAAGGTTAAATTGCTGACTCCTGAAGAAAAAGTCTATCTGACCCTTGATGGCCAGCGCGGAGAAACGATGGAGAAAAATGCGGTGATTACGGTCAGAAAATCTGAATTGGAACTAATGCTGGTTACCTCCCCCTGGAGAAACTATTATGAGCTAGTCAAAGAAAAGCTCGGTTGGGCCGAATGATAAAAAATCTGAAATATTTTTCCCAAATCTCTGATAAGGCTAAAGCACCAACTGCGGATAATCAGACTGGTCGCAAAGATTGATTTTTGCGGTCAAGCCAGCTATCATTTTTTCTCATGATCAAAAAACTCAGGGCTGCTATTGTTACTCCGGAGCTCTCCCCCTTTGCCCGCTCCGGAGAGCTGGCCGAAGCCACAGCCGGCCTGGCCAAGTTTCTGGCCAGAGCCGGGGCAGAGGTGGCCATATTCCTTCCCAACTACCGCCGTCCTGAGTTGGAATCCCTGAACAAGGAACTGGTGGTTGATGACCTCCAGGTCCCAGTCGGGGAGAAAAAACTGAAATGTGCTGTTTATCGGGTAGAGCAAGGTCGGTATAAACTTTTCCTTTTTGACCAGCCCAAGTATTTTCATCGTGATTATCTTTATGGCTCGCCCCAGGGGACCTACCCTGATAACGACGAAAGATTTATCTTTTTCAGCCGGGCCGTCTGTGAATTCCTGGCCAGCTCCAAGATTAAGGTAAACCTTATCCACTGCCACAACTGGCCTGTCAGCCTGCTCCCCATGTTTCTAAGGTCGGCTTACCAGAAAAAGCCAGCCCTGAAAAGAATAGCCTGTGTTTTGACCATCCATAACTTTTCTTATCAGGGTGAGTTTCCTGCTGAGTCTCTTAGATTGACCGGCCTGGATTGGAATTATCTAAACTCCCATCAGTTAGCTTTTCGGGGAAAATTCAATTTCTTGAAGGCTGGTATCCTATTTTCAGATGCCGTTAACACAGTCAGCCGGAGTTATAGAGACGAGGTCCTTGCCAATCACCTGGACCTCTGTTCCTTTTTCTCCAAAAGAAGCAAGCCGCTTTACAGTATCAGGAACGGCATTGATGATGAGGAATGGAACCCAGCCACCGACCCTCTGCTGCCGGCTAATTTCACCTCAGAAAATCTGGAAGGTAAAAAGACCTGCAAAAAACAATTACTCAAGGATTTCCAGCTGAGCAATGATGACCAGGCCCCACTCGTGGTTCTGGCCGGTTATTTAACCCGTCTCAAAGGCCTTGACCTGGTTCTTAACTCCATAAACTCTATCCTGGACTCTGGGTGCCGATTGCTGGTGGCCGGCCAAGGAGAGGAAGTCTACGAACAGGCTTTCCAGAGGTTAAAGGAAAATTATCGGGGTCGCTTCGGTTTGAAACTTGATTTCAATTCCAGCCTCTATCATCAAGTAATAGGTGGGGCTGATATCCTGCTCATGCCCTCGCTGGAAGAACCTTGCGGTCTAACTTTGATGCATGCCCTCCGCTACGGCACCGTGCCTGTGGTCAGAGCTACAGGAGGTCTCAAGGAATCGGTCAAATCATTCTCAATTGCTGGGAGCCAGGGAACCGGATTTGTTTTTGAAGATTATTCCAGTTCAGCTCTGCTTAAAGCCATCTCTGAAGCGCTGGCGGTGTACGCTAAGCCAGAGCTCTGGAACAGGATTAGACTCAATTGCCTCCAGCAGAATAATTCCTGGGCCAGGATGATTAAGAAGTATCAGTTGCTTTACCAGAAGGCCATTACTATCCGTAAGGGAGTAGAAAATGAATAAGAATATCATTCAGGTGACTGATTCCACCTTTGAACAGGAAGTCTTGAAATCTGAGCTTCCGGTCCTGGTAGATTTCTGGGCTCCCTGGTGTGGGCCCTGTTTGATGGTGGCCCCAGTCCTGGAGGAAATCGCTGCAGCTCATCAGGGCCAGCTCAAAGTGGTTAAAGTTAATGTAGATGAGAATCCCAGACTCTCAGCTACCTATCAAATCATGAGCATTCCGACCTTAATTCTTTTCCGGAACGGTCAGCCCGTTGATTCGGTGATCGGCGCTCTACCCAAAAACAAGCTGGTAAACTTTTTGGCCAAACACCTCTACTCTGATTGAGCTGAGGCTCAGTCAGACTTCTGGGCAGCTCTTACTCCACCCTCTAAATAATCATTGACTACGGCCGCTAGCTCCGCCCCCCAGAGCAAGATTAAAAGCGAGGAAGAAATCCAGAGCAAGAAAAAAATTACCGAGGTCAGAGTTCCAGCCAGAATTTTGGAAAGAACTATGCCCACCGCGGAAAAGTGAATAACATAAAAGGCAAATCCCCTCTTGAACAATTCCCAGAAAAAGGCAGCCACGGTTGCTCCCAGGAGAGCACTTCGGGTATGCACCTTAACTTCCGGAATAAATTTATAGAGGGTGAAGAAAAAGAGAAAAGCCAGACCGAAAGACAGCAGGTACTGAAAGAAGAAGTTGTTAACAACATTGATCACTTCAGGATTGATGATTTCTGAAACCACCTGACTATCCCGTAAGATCTTCTGCAAACCAGTCCAGGCTGCGGTTATAGAGATAGATAAAAGTAGGATCAACCCCATTATGATCATAACCACATATTCAATCAGCCGATTGTAGAAAAAAGATTTGTGATACTTGGCTCTGAAAATCTGATTTAGGCTTGATATCAGATTTGAGAACAGAAATGAGGCGGCCACCAGGGAACCAATCAAACCAAACCAGCCCAGGTTAGAGACATTACTTCCCAGGGCTTTAAGTCTGGTAAAGAAAGCCGGGTCCATCCTGGCAAAAAATTCCTCGGTGAAGATGTTTAAGCTCCGAACAATAAGCTCTGAACTTCCCAGAATTTTTATCCCGAGAAAATAAATGAGAGCGATCAGCGGCACCGCACACAAAAGAGCAAAATAAGAAATGACGATAGCTGCAGTCCAGCATTTATCGTCATTAAATCTCTTAAAAGAAGCCAGTAATATCTTAAAAAAGTTCAGAGCCATCTAAATTGAATAAAGATCATCAGGCTCAGGAATAGGCGCCCCATTTGACCATGAGAATGATGATGGTGATCAACAGGGCATAAATTACCAGAGTCTCAATCAGGACCAGACCGAAAATCAAAATTCCACGGATGTGCTGCCCGGCAGCTGGATTCCTGGAAATACCCTCGCAGGCAGAACTGATGGACTTGGCCTGACCAAAAGCTCCGGCAATTACCGCCAGGGTGATTACCCCTGCGCCCACAATTATGGATAACTTAAAAAGACTAGCCCGGGCTGGGTCTATGGTCTGAGCCGCCAGTGGAGTGAAACTCAGGACCAGAAAAAAGGCCAGCAAACCGAGAAATTTGCTCTTTGTAGACATCTAAACTCTCCTTTTAATTAATGTTCTTCCTCATGGGCCACCGCCCCCGCAAGATAAATACAGGTCAGGAGAACAAAGACATAAGCTTGAATCACAGCCGTAAATATTGATATCGCCATGAAAGGTAATGGTAGCAAATAAGGAATGATGGAAGCAATGATTAAAATTAATAATTCTTCAGAAAAGATATTGCCAAAAAGACGCATGGACAGGGAGACCGGCCGGGAAAAGTGGCTGATTATTTCAATGGGCAGAAGCAGGGGGGCTAAGAATGGATTTGGTCCGGTAAAATGTTTTAAGTATCCGAGTAAGCCCTGAGATTTTATGCCCTGCCAATGATAATAAAACCAGACTACCAGGGCGCAACCGACCGTCACGTTAAGCTTGCTGGTCGGCGACATAAATCCGGGTATCAACCCCAGGAGGTTGGAGGTTAAGATAAATATCCCTACTGTAGCTATTACCGGGAGATATTTCTTTCCACCTTCTCCAATCGTATCCTGAATCAGACTTTCAAAAAAATCCACAAGGCTTTCCAGGACAACCTGAATCTTGCCCGGTATGAGTTTACTCCGGCGTCCTGCCAGCCCTAGTAAGATGGATAAGACCACAACTACGATAAAACTCATTACAAGGTAATCGGGGATGAAATGCCTCGGGTCCTGAACCTGGAGTCCAAACAATTTCAACAAGGCCGCCAGGGGCGGACCAAAGATCAGATTAAAGAACTCCACCAGGGGTAAGCTGTGTTCTAAACCTTCCATTGTCTCCCACTGGCCAGGTTTCTCAGGGCTTCTATCAACAATGATATGATCAATAAAGAAAATCCTGCAGCAAAAGCTAATACCTTACTTCTAAAAAGAAAAATTATAATTAAAAAGATCAGGCAAATCAATATCATCCGGAACAGGTAAATCAGAATCGCCCGGGGTAAAAGGCGCTGCCGCCCGTAAGTTAAATATTTGTTAATAAAAGATTTAAGGGTAAGAAAACTCAGCGCCGCCAGAAGGGAACCGGCCAGCACCAGGCCCCCAGAAACTGGTTCTAAAAATAGGCCCGTCCCCAGGCCGGAGATAAATCCCAGGAAAATGGTTTCCCAGGGAACTCTCCGGAGTGAGCTTTCCAATAAGTCATTAACCATGGGTAGCCCTCAGAGATTTTACTAAGGCTTTAATCCAGAATCAACCCGGTCTTCTTGTGTCTCACGCCCTTCCTGATTCTCTTCCAGATATCGTCTTATTCCCCTAAATAGATTCCATAAGCCTGAAATCACCCCGAACACAGTCCAGGTCAGGAGCATCCAGGGCGAAGTTTTTAACCAGCGGTCAAGAAAATAGCCGACGAACAAACCGACGGCTATGGAGGAGGGTAAAACCATACCAAGAGAAGAAATGACAGCCAGTTTTTTTAGGTCATCAAAGCCGATCTTTTTCAATTTTGGACCTGTAATCTAATTATACCCCATAAGTTAGAAGCACGTTAAATAATTATCTATTGAACCTTGCTTAATTAGTTAAAAAGACTTAAAATTAAACTCTTCCGCAGGAGTTCAGCAGATGGAAAAAAGGCGAAATACCCAAGCATTATCGTTTATTCTGGTCCTGGCCAGCACCATACTGTTCTTAGTGATAAACGCCAATAGCCTGTTATCTCAGGAAAAGGTGAACAATAAGATCCAGGTTGACCCTTTTTACCTAAAATTATTTGATGAGGGGCTCCTGGCTTTCAACCGGGGTGAGTTTGAAGAAGCCTTCCAGAGCCTGAAGATTGCTGCTTTTGGACTCCTTGATGAACCTGACTTGCTTGGAGAAGCCTTTGTTTATCTGACAGTCTGCGCCTATAACCTGAAAAGAGAGGACCAGGTAGAATATTACCTAAAAGAAATTGCTCGTTTTAAGCTTAATAACCGGATTTTGGGCTCCAGGTTGCCCAAAACAGTTAAAGAGCAATTTGCCCGAATTCAGACCAGTTTTAAGAACGGCTTGCCAGGCTGAATATTTTTCTCTCTCCTCAGTTTGTTCTGAGCCCAAGGGCTGAAACGATTTTTTTATCAATCACTGCTTCCCCATTCCTGCGATAAACGAGTCCGAAGCTACCATCAAACTCCCACATAGCCCAGCCAATTCCATATTTCTCCAGGGCAGTTCTGACATCTCTGATCCAAGCCCGGCGGTATTCTGGGAGGCAATAAAGGCGGTAAGCTCCAAACTCATTGCAGAAAAGTCTGACTTGATGCTTCTCGGCCCAAAGCGCGGCCTTCTGGATCTGCTGTTCAATCTTCTGACCATCCCATCGTTCTTCTCCGTAAGCTTTCAAATATCGCTTCAATTCAGCACTGTTTACCAAGGACAGGGCCTTTCTGACAGCTTCCGGAGAAGAGGGGTAAGGGACCTGCCGGAGAGTTTTAACCCAGTCGGAGCTCCAATAAGCTCCTTGATGGGTAAAAATGTGGGGGTCATAAAAATGAAAGCAATACCAGACGCCCGAATCCTCCAAAGGCTCAAGAGTAAGAAGCGTGGACAGGTTAGACCAGAAGGCGCCAGTGGCTAAAATGGAATGTGCTGGAAGTTTTTTTCTTATGAGGGTGATAAGCTCTTTTTGGATGGGCGGCCAGCGGTACTCCTCACCCTGGAAAACAGGCTCGTTCATGGGTTCAACCAGCAGCCAGTCTGGGTCAAAAACAGCCAGCTGCTCAGCCAGTTTTTCCCAGAAAAGAAAAAATCTTCTGGTAAAAATAGGGTCTTTCCCCAACGGACCAGAATAATCCGAGCCTCCTTCCTTCTGAGCAATGCTGTGCAGGTCAAAATTAACAGCCAGCCCGGAATCAATCATTCTTTTAATCCCAGCTAAGAGTAATTTCAGCCGCTCTGAATTTAATAAATCTTCCTGGCTTGGGTCGTAGACATTGGCCATATCGACCGGAACCCGGACAAAGGTAAAGCCTAGCTTCTTAATCAGTCTCAAGTCTTTATCAGAATAACGTTCTTGGAGTGGCTTTAATTCGCCCTCATTCAGCCAAAACCAGAAAGGAAGGTTTATCCCCCGGGAAAAACGCTGATAACGGTCGGAGCTGCCTTCCCTCCGGTTTTGGCTAAGAAGATCTCCGGAGATGAAGGCTATTATGACCGCCACCAGAAAAATAATACCTACTCTCTTCTTGATTTGGCTATACATGCTTAAACCTTACTCTCAATCTTCAGTTTTAAGGAAGGATTCAGCCACCGGTTATTGTCCTTCCGTTTGTCAGCCCGGCATTTCAAAGACCCAGCTCCGAAAGCCTTATCTCCAGACTGCGGGTCTCTTGATAATTCTGCCACCATTTATTCCTGAGTCTATCCAGAAATCCGGGATTGCTGACCTGGATTCTCCGGATATTTTCTTTAAGCCAGTTTTTTTCAGTTGGTTCTAACAGAGGCCACTGTTCAAAAAAAACAATCAGGACATTGAGCATCAGAAATTCATTGAATGGAGCTCTCTGGACCGCCTCCCGGCAGAGCCAGCGACCTTTATCAGCGTAAGTCATAAGGGGATAATTATAAAGAAAATAGACCTTGCTCAATTCCCAAAGTATTGCATAATCAACAGGATTGCCGGCCAGAGCTTCTTTCAAGACTCCCCGCGCTTCATCCAGATAAGATTCTCTTTTTTCTGGAAGCCCGAATTCTATTTCAGCCATGGCTCTCTGCAGCCTGAGCCGTCCCAACTCTGTCTTAAAATGGGACAAGGGGTAAAATCTCACAGCCCTTTCCAGCCTGGCCTCCAGCTTTGGAAAATCTCTTTCCAGACTTCTTACCTTTCTTTTATCTTCTTGATAAAGATAATAATTCCGGAAGCCAAGGTAAAAGGAAACGGAAGCTGCCAGAGTTAGAAAACCAACAGCCAAAGCCAAGAAAACTATTATTCTTCTGATTACGGGACTCGGGCTAACCTTCACTTCAGATTCTCCTATCCTTTCGCCCAATCTCCAGGGGAGCCTTAAGAGACAACACCAGAAGGCTCAACCAGGTAACCGCATTGCCCGGCATCCTCAAGCTGAAATCCGTCAGGCTATGAAAAAGAATGGCAAAAACTCCCAGGCAGGCTCCAAGCCCAATTCCTTTGGCCAGAGGGTCTTGGCTTTTGACCCAGCGTTTCAGGGCGAGGGAAAAAGCTAAGAAAGCCGCCAGGATAATTGCTCCTCCCCCTAATAATCCAGCCTCAGCCAGCATTTCCAGATAATCATTGTGGGCATGACTGACAATCACATAAAAATCCTTCTGAAGATAAGCATTGATGGCCTGAGCGTAGGTCCCCAGCCCGCAGCCGAGAACCGGATAATCCTGGATTAAATGTAGAGTATAGCTATAGAACAGCAATCGGTTTTTATCTAAAAAACCGCCATAAGCAAATCTCTCCAGAATCGGCCCTATCCCGATGATGACCACACCCAAGATAACTGTCAAGACTACAATTTTTAGCAGCCGTTTTTCAGTTGCCCTTCTTCCTGAAATAGTGGCCAGAGAAAGAAGCATCAAAGCTAAGAAAAAAGTAATGACAAAAATAATAATACCCGAGCGACAGCGAGAAAAGAACAATCCTATCCCTATGATGAAAGGGGGGAGAATAAAAAGAAGGGACTTCTGGACCTTTTCCTGACCGAATCGGGCTATCTTTTGCCTGAAGGTTAAGCCAGGTCTGAGTAAGAAATATTCCGAGCTGACCAGAAAATAACCCAGGCTCAAAGGAAATATCATTTCCAGAAAAGCTGAATAATGGTCGCGGTTGACAAAAGTTCCGAAGGCACTCCCGGCATAATAGCGATTAACCCAGGTGAATATCCTGTTGGTACCACCGAAGAATTCTGATAGTCCGTAAACCGCTTGAAAAACCCCGGCCCCGATCAGAATCAGGCTGAAAATCCTGACCTTTTTTCTGGAGTTTAAGGACTCAGATAACAAAAAAGCGAAAGCCGCATAAGAAAGATATTTCACCGCTTCGTAGGCGCTCTCCCAGGCCGAGAGTGATAAGGTTTGAAGGTTGAAAGCCCCCGCTTCAAACAGGCTGGTGGTGGATAATGTTTGCCTCCAGAGAAAAGAGTGGGGAGAGATAAATTTCACTACCTCGTCCGGTAAAGGAATCAACTGGATCAAGCTAATTAGGTAGAATGCTGCCAGAAGGAAAAATATTGGAGGGGTCAGTACTCTTTGGGTTCGCTCTGGCTCCGGATGAACCACAGAACTCTTCCTAGCCCTACAAAAAACATAGATCAAGAAAAGAAAGAGGGTAAAGGCTTCAAAAATGAATATCGCCCATTCCACATTCCCGCCAAAAGGCAGAGGCAGGAGACAAACAAGCAGACTTAGAACCCAAAAAATCCAGCCTGGCATTTCATCCTTCAGCGGGCTATTTTTAAGTTAAAAAATATAGATAAACTCTTTCTTCTTATTTAATTTTGACTTTTAGAGAATTATCTCTGGCTGGCTGCTGTTTACTTTTTGGAAGGAGAAGCCTCTTCTTTCCCTTCCAGCAGCTTGAAGGTGCCATAAAGGGCCAGAGTAGTGGCTACCATCAGCACGGCAATACCCACTGGAGTTTTGAAAAAGGAAACTTTTTCTTTCTGAGCAGCTTGCGGTTCTTCCTGAGCTAAGCCAGTTGCCTCTCCAGCCTTGAGAGCCAGGGATAGCTTGCCCATCTCTCCACCCTTAACTACCAGAATGTACTGGAAGTTATAATCGCCATTTGGTGCAGTCACTCCGAGAATGTATTTCCCTTCTTTCACTTGCTCAATTTTATAGGCTCCATTGGCATCTGTGGGTGTACTGGCAAATTCTTTCCCGTCATCAACATTCCTGATTTTAACCACAGCGTTCTGAACAGGAGTTTTCATATCGCTGCCATAAATAAAACCCACCACTGCTCCAGTGGGTGCAGCCAGACCTTCAATCGGGAACAGCAATAACATTAAAGCTGAAATGGTTAATCCCAATAAGGCAGGTGAACGAAAGACTCTTTTTGTGAGCATATTTACCTCCCTTTTAATAAAATATACTCATATTAATAACAAATTTCAAGTATTTTTTTTAAATAATCTAAGGAAGAATTTTTTCCGGGAAACGGGGTTAACCGGGCTACCCAGGTCGGGTATCAGGTTGTTATTAAGGATAGCCTGTGGTACCTCGTTAACCATGGCCTCAGCCACCTCCCAGCCCACAATCCTGGCTGCCACCTCCACCCCGGGGCTTAAGACTGGTTTCCTCTTATCAGCATCATGTCCGTCAGAAGCAATCACCTGGACCAGATGGTTCTTCAAGAACAGTTCTGCTCTTCTCTGGACCTCAGAGCCAAACCCACCGGTAAGGCTCAGGGCTGTCACCTGAGCCAGGCAGCCCCGGTTGATCAGGTCATAGAGCAATTCTGGCTGACTTCCCAGGATGCTGTTTCTCTCGGGATGACTGATGATCGGGGTAAAACCGGCCAGCATCATCTGATAAAAAAGCTCTTTGGTTCCCACCGGCACCTGGTCAGAAGGAAATTCAACAAAGATGTATTCCCCTCCATTTATACTTAAATTTTTTTCTCTAATCTGAAAAACTAGGTCCGGATGGATGAAAACTTCCGCTCCCCGAAAAAACTTGACTCGGCTATCAGTACCGAATTTCTCTTCAAACTGCCTGAACCTGGTTTCTAAAACTTCCTGGCTGTCCTGATAGCGCGAGAACCGGAAAATATGAGGAGTTAAACAGACAGCATTAATCCCGTCAGAGGCTGCCAGACCCACCATTTTTTCTGTTTCTTCCCAGGTTTCCGGGCCATCATCCCAATCTGGTAAGAAATGAGTGTGCAGGTCTATCATCTTTCAGCCTCTGTATTCTTTTTGATAATGGCGATAATAGTGGCGATAATAATAACCGCGGCTGTCTAGGTTTAAAGAATTGACAACTACTCCGAAGGTTTTCAGTTTGAGAAGGTCAATTGTGTCCCTGGCCTGCCGGAGAGCCTCCCGCGGGGTTTTTTCAGCCTGAACTACCAGGACCAGACCATCAACCATTCTCCCAACTATCTGGGCATCGGTAACGGAAAGAATGGGCGGAGTGTCAACCAGGATGAAATCAAACTGCCCCTTCAATTTTTCCAGCAGAGCTTTCATTTTCTCAGAGCTTAAAAGTTCGGCCGGGTTGGGTGGAATCGGACCGGAATTGATAAAATACAAAGAGGGCACCAGTGTCGTCTTAATCAATCTTTCCGCTTCCAAACCCATGGCCAGATAGTTGGTCAGACCATCATGATTTTTCTGGTTAAAGATTTTATGCTGTTTGGGCTTGCGCAAATCAGCATCTATCAACACTACCCTTTTCTCCATCTGGGCCAGGCTGACTGCCAGGTTGGAGATGGTAGCTGATTTCCCTTCATCAGGAAGGGGGCTAGTGACCATCAGGACTCTCAGCCGTTCCTGGGGCCCGGAGAGCAGCAGGGCAGTGCGCAACGACCTATAACTTTCGGCGAAAGCTGATTCTGGAGCAAAATGAGCGATGAGTTCTATACTCCGGGGCTCATGGCCAGCTCTGGCTTCCATCTTTTTTTCCGATTTCTTCTTCTTGCCTTCCTCATCTCCTGAACGATAGGCATAATAATAACCGCTCAGCACCGAGTCTTCACTAAAGGCTGGCACCACGCCCAGGGTCGGCAGGCCAGAGTACCGCTCTACATCTTCAACCGATTTAACCGAGTTATCCAGGTATTCCACAACCAGGGCCAGCCCGACCCCGCCCAAAAGACCGAGAAAAAGTGCCAGCAAAAAGTTGCGAAATTTCCTCGGACTGGAAGGACGGATGGGAATATCGGCCCGGTCCACAATTCTGATGTTGGAAGTCCTCAGCCCTCTCAATCGGGCAGAAACTCCGGTCTCACTCTGTCTTTTCAGCAGAGATTCCAGAAGATTCTTCTTATTCTCAATCTCAATCTTAAGACTGTTATAAAGAATGGCGTTGGAATTAAGACGGAAAGCTTCCTCTTTCTGCTTTTCAAACATCGCTTGCAGAGATTTCTCCTTATTAAGGGCCGATTGATATTCAGAATAAGCCGCCATCACCAGCCTCTGGGTCTCGTTCTTCAGGAGTTCTCGGGCACTGTCCAGCTCGGCTTTCAGCCTTTGCATTTCCGGGTATTCGGGCTGGAATTTTTCCTGCATCTTGACATACTCCCGGCTGAGCTTCAGGTAATCTTCCCGCAACCGCTGAATCAGGGGGTTGTTTAGAGCCTCAGGAATAAAATCAGGAGAAGCATCTTTAATCCCATTGTAATAAGATTCTTTCCGGACCCGGTCAATCTGGGCTTCGGTCAGGGCTTTATTCAGCTCGCTCAACTTATCAAGAATGGTGGTTTCTTTGTCGCTAAGAATAACTATATCTTTTTCCTGTCCATAGTTCTGAAGCTCCTGCTCTTTCTGGCTGATTTCTTTCCTCAGCTCGGTTATCTGCTGGCTTAAAAACTCGGTGGCCTGTTCGGTAGCTTCATACTTAGCTTCTACATTCATATCCACAAAAGAATCAAACAGGGCATTAACGCAGTCTCCGGCCAGAACCGGGTCGTGGGCCTTAAAGGTTACTTCCACCAGCCTGGTCATCCTGATGGGTTTGACTTCCAGCCTGTCTAAAAATCTGTCTACTAGCTTCCGCCTGAAAACTGGATTTTTTAATTCATCAGAGGTTAACGATTTCCGGCTCGCAAACTCCTCTTTTTCCCAAAGCTTAAGCCGGTCAATCGTTCTTTCTGCCAGGGTTCTACTCTGGAGCAGCTTGTACTGAGTCTGAAAGTAGTCATCCCTAAAAGTCTCTATCTGGAAAATATCCTCAAAGCTGAGGATGTTAGGTTCTTTTTCAATCATCACCGTGCCCCGGGCGGTATAAACAGGGCGCATGACCAAGGAAATAATCATAGTGATCGCCACCGCGATGATGGTGACCGAAATGACTGTCCAGCGGCGGCGGATGATGATGTCAAGGTATTTCCTGAGGTCAATTTCACCCGTGTCCATTATTTGTGTTTCTGAGTAATTATCATTCATCTCCGGCCTCACAGGTTGGTATCATTAAAAAATACTCTCTTTCACTATTACCACATCCCCTTCCTTAAGCGAGATGTCTTTCTTTTTGCCCTTGATGATATCATTCAAGTTGACTTGCATATTAATCTCTTTGCCGCCTTTGTCTTTTCTTTTCACTATTACCCCCCTTTTGGAGGCATTCTCGCTGAGTCCACCCGCTTGAGCTATGGCCTGGAGCAAGGTGATTTTCTTGGACATTTTCACCTGAAGGGCTCCGGGTTCCCGGACCTGCCCAAAAACATATATAGTTATCAATCGGTCCACCGGAACGTTAATCACATCATTGGGCTGAAGGGGGATGTTCAACTTTTGGTTTCCGTTGAGCAAAAGATCCTCCAGGTCAATGCTGATGGAAGCCGTATTCCCATCCTGGCCTTCTCTGAGGACATAGATTTCGTTAGCGGCATTTTCCTTAAATCCACCGGCCTGGGAAATCATCTGCAGCAGATTCTGTCGGCCGACCAATTCATACATCCCGGGTTTTTCCACCGCCCCGATCACTGCTACCCGGCTACTCTGGTATTCTTTGATGAAGACTGAAACCTGGGCATTCTTAACATATTTATCCAGAAGTTCTGCCAACTTTTTTTCCGCCTTATCCTTGGTTAGACCACCAACCTGGACACTCCCGAGGAGAGGAAGGGTAATAGAGCCCTCTTCGGAAACTCTGACAGTGTGATCAAACTCAGGAAGCTCAAACACCTTAATTTCCAACAGATCCCGCGGCCCTATCAAATATTCCCGAACAAAATATTCTCTGGCTGAAACCTGGGTTTCCTGTTTTTGTTCAGTTTGAACCTCTTTAACCTGGGCCCATCCGGTAAAGAGCAAAGAGACCATGATTAGAATGAAGAAGCCTGAATCGCTCAAAGCCCTGCTTTTTCTTCCCATCTTTTCTCCTTTTTGGCTCCTTATCTAAACCTAAATAGCTTAAAATTCATAAGTTAGATTCAATCCGACGAACTTCCTTTTCGCATCCCAATTCAGAACGTTTATATCTCTCGTCCAAAGACCAGCAGTAATGCCCACTCCGATCACCTTCTTAATTCTATAATAAATTCCTATTGAGTTTAAAGTATAATCATCCCGCCGCGGCTCAGACCCCGGGACCTCGCCTAAAGGATATCTATTCTCCAACCGGCTATAGGTATAGTCAAAGCGGAATTTGCGCCGGAGAAAATAAAAAGAAAATCCAGTTGACCAGGAATTGCCCACATAAAAGGGACTATAACTCCAGACAGAAAAATCAACATCCCGGCGATAACTGCCCCGCAGGACCAGCGGTCGTAACAAGCTCCAGCTTAAGGAGGTATCACCCACCAAACCCTTAAAGTCAGGCAGCTCCCCGGCTACAGCATCAAATTTCTTATACCCCACTCTTATTCGTCCCCGAATCCTTCCGGTCGGAGAAAACTCAAAGCCCGAGTACAGAGTCTGGCTGTGGGAATCGCCGGGGCTGGAAGGACTCTTAAAATCAAACCGACCCAGTTCGCCTTCCAGAAAAAACTGAATACGGGGATTGAGCCGGTAATACAACTTTCCTGTCCAGAAATATTCAAAATGGCTCAGCCTTTCCCCGATATTTACTGACCCGTATTCAATACTCTCATAATCATAATTTATTTTGGTAGCGGTAAGCTCAAAAGAAAGCCGGTACGACCTCTGATAGAGTAAAGTTATATACCCCCTTTCCTCTTTTCTTCTTGGCCTTATGTCTATTTCAGTATTCCAGCGTTCTCGGGCATTATTCAAACTTCCCCCGGCAGTCAATAGAAAACGATTCAGGCTGAGAGAAACATCTCCGCTAAAATAGTTGTTCCAGGTTCTTTCCCTTTTGGTCTTCAGAAAAAACACATACTGGGGAGACTCAAAGAGGTGAATTATTACCCGCCTCTTTGCCATCAGGTAGGCATCTATCCCGGGACCGGCTGTAACCCAGAAATCAGAGACGGCTTCAGGCTGGTAATAGATGTTAGAATCATAGCCAGCATCTCGGATGATAATTGCGGGCTGAACCCTGACCGGACCGAATTTCCAGGCTGCTCTTTCCCAGGCTAAGCGAAGCTCCCGGGCTTTCCAGGTCTCGGCTGATAAGCGGGTGCTCAAACAGACTAATAAAAATAGAAGGAGGCCATAATTGATAGAAAAAATAAATATTAGCCGCCTTTTCAACTTAAAAGTCCCTTTAATGAGCTTAATATTTTTATCAAATTAGAGCTTTAATTTCAACTACGCCTCCAATTGGATAGTTTCTCTTGTCTTCAGAGTTTCAGCAATTGTATATTAATCAACAGATGAGCCCGAGAGAATATTTAAATTCAACTCCCTTAAAGTTAGCTCTTACCCTTTTCCTGCTTGGTATATCATGGGGCACAACCCCTACTCGCCTTTACTCCCAAACAGAACAGATAACCCTGGAATCTGAGGAGAGCCTCAGGCTTCTGGCCAAATATCAGGAGAAAAAAGGAGAGGTGGTGCTGGCTTCGGGAGCAGTTGAATTGCACTATAGAGATTTAACCCTTCTGGCTGACCGGATTCAGCTCAACACCTCAACTTATGAGGTGCTGGCAGAAGGCAGCGTCACCATCCAGCTGCCTTCAGAAGTTGTCGTCTGTGAAAGGCTTATCTATAATCTTAGAACCAAAGAAGGCCAACTGCAGCAGGTTCAAGCCATCGCCCGACCAACTCTCCTTTTTGGAGCCCAGCAAATCATAAGGTCAGCCGACAATAAGTACGACTTAGAGGAGGCCTGGCTGACAACCTGTACCCAGCCTGTTCCCAGATGGAGTTTCCACTTCTCCAAAGCCAGTCTTAAACCAGAAGAATATGTCTCAATGCGGCAAGCTGTCTTCAGAATAAAAAAACTGCCTTTGCTTTATGCTCCTTACCTTCGTTATCCCTTAAAAGATAGAGCTACGGGCTTTCTCTTCCCGCAAATCGGATATAATCGGGTAAAAGGGCTATCTTTAAGTCAGAGTTTTTACTGGTCAATAGCTAGGAACATGGATGCCACCATTTCAGTTGATTTTTATTCCAGAAAAGGGTTAGGAAGCGGACTAGAATATAGATACCTTTTTTATGGCGGAACAAAAGGAGAAATCAGTGCCTATGTGTTTTTTTTCAGGAAAGACCCAGAGAGCGTAAGACCAAAACCGGCTTATCTTATCCGCTTCAATCATCAGCAGAATTTTATTCATGGCTTCAAACTGGTGGCCCAGGTTGACTATTCCAGCTCTTTTAATTTTCTCAGGGAATATGAGAGCAATTACAGCCTGGCTACGGTCAACAACCGTTCTTATCAGCTCAATTTAAGCCGGAGCTGGGCTCATTTTAATCTCAATCTCAGAAGTTCCCGTTTCGAAACTTACTTTCCCCAAACCGGACAGAGCGTGACCTCAGCCTACCTGCCTCAGTTCAGCTTTAATCTTCTGAATTACCAGATCTGGCCCTCAACCTATCTCTCCTTTGATTCCGGTGTCAGCAACTGGCAGTACAGCTGGAAAAGTCCGTCCGGGGAGAATAACTATGAACTGGGCAATGCTTATTTCCGCCCGGGCTTGAGCCTGGCCTTGCGGCCTGCGCATTGGGCGAATCTGACAATAAACGCCGGCGGGAATTTTATCTGCTATTTCCAGAGCTACGAAGAAGGGACCTCTAATCTTCTCTCCCGTCCCCTTCTTACCTCCCAGGCCCGGTTAGGGCTGAATCTGGAAGGACCATTCATTTACCGGATTTATTTTAGGCACGGAGAACCACATCTTAAACACCTGATAGTTCCCTTTGTTTCTTACCTTTTTGACAGTGCTTTGTCCGAAGAACTTCTATCACGCCTCGTTTCACCATTTGGTATTTTCAGAAATAACGATTTGAAATTCGGATTAACCCAGCATTTTCTCCTTAAGACGCAAGGTTCTCCGCAGGAAATATTAACTGCCGGGCTGACCCAAACTGTTTATTTTGACCCTGAGCACAGTCCCAGTAAGTATTATTACCCTCTTAACCCAGATAGACATTTTTCTCCACTCAACGCTTACCTCCGATTCTATCCTCAAGCTGGTTTCAGTCTGGACGTGGCAGCTGACTTTAACCCCTACGAAAGAAATTTTCTAAGCTCCAGAATCAGTCTGAACCTGGGCCAGCCAGAAAGCAATCTTTTCCTCACTCTGAACTGGTCCAAGAATTATCAGCCGATCGCCCCCGACAGCTTTTTCCGCAGCCACCAGCTTGGTATACAAACCACCTGGCGCTGGCCGGATAGAATGGATTTGAAAGCCCAGATTGAATTAGACCTTCAAAACCGCCAGTTGTTGTATTCAGCTCTGGCCGGCGTTTATCATTACCAGTGTCTGGATTTCAGCTTCGACCTCAGGATATTTTATTATCGGAGCAAACCTGAAGCTCAATTTAGATTTTCTGTTGGTCTGGGAAACATCAGCCGGACAACCGATTTACTCGGTGCTCTCGGATTCTGAGTCCGGACTATTGACAGTTCGGGGAAAAGTGACTATAAGATAAAATAATGTTAAAATCCAGGGAAGAATTTAATCAGGACTAAGATGAGAATTTTAATAACCGGCATAAACGGATTTATCGGCAGTCATCTTGCTGAATACATGGCTCACCATCTTCAGCAGATTGAAATCTTTGGACTGACCAGGCCAAAATCATCATTGCTCAATCTCAACAAGGTTATTGATAAAGTGAGATTGGTTGAGGGAGATCTGGGAGAGTTCAGTTCCACAATGAATATTCTGGCTGATATCAGGCCTGACCGAATCTTTCACCTGGCTGGGATGAGCGCTGTCAACTCCTCCTGGAATCTGCCGGCAACCACATTATCAGTCAATGTTCTTGGAACCATAAATATTCTGGAATCACTGAAAGAACTTCGTTACAACCCTCTAACCATAATCGCTTCCGCCTGTGAAGTCTACGGCCTGGCCTATTCTGATGAACTGCCGATTAAAGAAACTTCCCCTTTCCGGCCACTCAATCCTTTTGGAGTAAGTAAAGCCGCTCAAGATTTGCTCGGTTTCCAATATTACAAGTCTTATGGCTTGAGAATAATCAGAACCCGCCTGTTTAACTCCATAGGCCCCAGACAACCTGATTATTATTTTGTGTCAGGTATAGCCAAACAGATTGCAGAGATAGAAAAAAAGAGACGCAACCCAGTGGTATATGTGGGCAACCTGGAAAACAAGAGAGATTATACTGACGTCAGAGATCTGGTAAGGGCTTTATGGTTGGTTTCAGAAAAAGCTGAAGCGGGTGAAGTCTATAACCTGGGTTCGGGGCAAGCTTGGTCCGGGAATGAAATTCTTAAGATGCTCCTGAGCATGACTAGAGCTAAACTGGTGGTGGAAAACGATGAGAAGAGAATTATTCCGGCTGAGGCTCCCATCTTGCTGGCCGACATAAACAAGCTGGTTAAGTTAACCGGCTGGAAGCCTCAGATTAGCCTGAAACAATCAGTCCTGGATGTCTTGAATTATTGGCGGGAGACAGCTTGAGCCCCCGGGTCTCAAAATCTTTTTATTTCTGAGCTTTAATATTCAACTCCAGCTGACTCTCCTGAACCAGCCTTCTCTCTTCTTCGATGATCTTGAGAATTTCTGGAGTAACATCCCCGGTGGGGTAATTACCATCAAAACAAGCTGCACAGAAATTTCGTAAGTTCGGGTTTTCCATCCTGACAGCCTTTTTTAAATTTTCCAGAGTCTGATAGATAACCCGGTCGGCTCCAATCCTTCTGGCCACCAGCTCTTCGTCTGCATCCCGGGCTACAAATTCGGTTTTGGTCTGCATGTCTATGCCGTAAACACAGGGGTAACGCAGAGGCGGAGAATAAGAAGCGAAATAGACCTTCTCAGCCCCACATTCTCTAACCATCTCCACGATGGCTCTGGAAGTGTTGCCTCGGACGATGCTGTCGTCCACCAGAAGGACCTTTTTCCCTTTTATTTCCGAACAGATTGGGTTCAATTTTTGCCTGACCGAGCTCTGACGTTTGACTTCAGCCGGCATGATAAAAGTCCGACCGATGTACCGATTCTTGACCAGGGCCTCCCGATATTTAAGCTTCAGACGCCGGGCAATCTCTATGGCCGCGTCCCGGGCTGAATCCGGAACCGGAACGACCACATCAATCTCTAAATCCTTCTTTTTTATCTCGTCGGCCAGCAACCGGCCCAGGTTAACCCGGCTCTTGTAAACATTAACCCCATCAATCACTGAATCCGGTCGGGCAAAATAGACCCATTCAAAAAGACAGGGAGTATGCTTCTTGTGCAATATCCGCCGGCGATGAAGCTGGCGGTTGCGGTCCACAAAGACTACTTCTCCAGCCTGGATGTGCTCTATTTCCTCATAACCCATCAAATTCAGGCTGACCGTCTCCGAAGCAAAAGCATAAGAAGGAAGCAGACCATCCCTGCGCCGACCGAAGCTCAAGGGCTTTATCCCGTGCGGGTCGCGAAAAGCCACCAGGCCCTGTTCAGCAATGTAAGCCACCACCGAATAGCTGCCCCGGACCCGATGATAAACTCCGTTTACCGCTTTGAAAATATTTTCCGGAGTCAAGTTTTTTACTCGCTGTTCTTCCAGCTCTTGGGCGAAAACGTTAAGTATCACTTCGGCATCGCAATCAGAATTCAGCAGCCGCTGATTTTTTTCAAAAAGCTCTTTTTTAAGCTGGCGGTAATTAACCACGTTCCCGTTATGGGCCAGGATTATTCCAAACGGAGTGTTGACCATAAAGGGCTGGGCATCTTCATGTCCTCCGCCGCCGATGGTTGGATAACGGGTGTGCCCCAGTCCGATATAGCCTTTGAGCTGAGCAGCCTCTTCCGGCCCGAAAATATCCATTACCAGGCCGTTGCCTTTTTTTTCATGAAAGCGGCCGTCGTAGGTAATGATGCCGGCGGCATCCTGTCCCCGGTGCTGGATGGAAAGCAGACCCTGATAAAGATCATGGAAGACTTCCCGATTAGCCCAAATACCGATCACACCGCACATTCTCTGCTGCCTCTATTTTAAGGCTTTATTATAGCAAATAGCATGAATAGTGTTAATTGAGCCCCAAAATAATATTGGGAACATGATTGGTCTGCACCCGGCCTGCTGAGCCATCTTGAGGCCATTTTATCTCTGTGCCTCTTTCTTATTCTTATTCTTAACCAAAATTTAACAATTCCTTTGCTTTATATTTACAGGATCATTCTATCCTTTACTCTCAATTCTGAGAGCTATCACGGCGCCGGACGGCTCGAAGAAAAAAACGAAAGGAGAAAAAATGCCTACAAAAACAATCTCTCTCAACCGCGCCCATCGACTGGGCCGCCTGACGGCCTGGCTGGCCACCGGGTTGCTGGGATTCTGTTTATTCTTTGTTCCAGCTTCAGCCCAGCAAAAATTATCAGGAACAGTTTACTTTGACTACACCTTTTACCTGTCCAACAATGGACCGATTACCACCCCGCCGCCCGATAACCCCAATTTCAAGAACAATTTCATGCATTTTCGCCGGGTCTACTTCCGCTATGACAATAAGATTAATGATAACATCAGCTTCCGTCTGACTCTGGATGGCGACACGCTCAAAGCCACCGACGCCTCAAACAAAGCCGACGACAAGTTCCGTCCCTACTTAAAGCACATGTACGTGCAGATAAGCAATCTCATCCCGAACGCGGACATCAAAATCGGTATGGCTGACACCATAACTTACAAGCTGGCCGAAGACCGCTGGGGATACCGCAGCGTGGCCAAGACCATTATGGATGGTTATAAAGATATCACCGGCCAAGATGTTGATGCCCCCAGTGCGGATATTGGTATCAATCTCACGGGGAAAATTGTCCGTCAGGTTCGCTACGGAATGATGTTATCAAGCGGAGAAGGCTATTCCAAGCCGGAAAAAGATAAATACAAAAAGTTCAGCTCCTATCTTCAGCTTATTCCGGCCGCCGGCCTGTCAATCGTAGGCTACGTTGACTATGAAAAACAGGATGTTGGGGCCAAAGCCTACACCTACAAGGGCGATATGTACTTTGAGTTCATCCCCAACCTGACGCTCGGGGCCGAGTATTTTGTTTACCGCAACGACAAGAACCTCCAGGCAGGCGAGCGTTATGACCGTTCTGGTCTTTCGGTCTTCGGTCGCTATAATCTTATCCCAGAGAAGCTGAACCTGTTTGCTCGTTTTGACCATTACGAGCCCAACAATCTGGCAGCCAACGATGAAATATCTCTTATCATCGCCGGTCTGGACTGGGCCCCGCTTCACAGCAGCCTCAAGCTCCAGCCCAACATCTGGGTTTATGATTATAAAGACCCACTCAAGAAAAATGACTTTATATTCAACCTGACCTTCCTGTTGAGCTTTTAAGGTCAGGGGAAACAAAGGAGGAAAAAATGAAACAATTAAGAACAAAAGCCAAACTCAGCAGCTGGCTGGTCACCATCTCCACCGTCTTCGTTCTGGTTTTGCTGATGCTAACTTCACCGGCCGCCGCCCAGAGAAAAATGATTCAAATCAAAGGCTCGGACACTATGGTCAACCTGGTCCAGATTCTGGCCGAAGAATACATGGCCAAGAAGCCGGCCGCGGCCATCGCCGTCCTCGGCGGCGGTTCCGGCACCGGTATCACCGCCATCATCAACGGCACCTGCGACCTGGCCAACCATTCCCGGGAATGGAAGCAGAAAGAGCTGGACCTGGCCTATGAAAAAGGGGTCAGGCCGAGAATCTTCGCCATCGCCGTGGATGCCCTGAGCATCGTCGTCAATGACCGGAACCCCATAGAAAGCCTGACCATGGCCCAGGTCGGTTCCATTTTCCACGGTGAAATCAAAAACTGGAAAATCTTGGGGGGAACTGACCAGAAAATCTCCCTCTATGGTCGCCAATCCAACTCCGGCACCTATTCCTTCCTGCAGGAGCACGTGCTAAACAACAAGAATTATTCACAGGACGTCAAGGAAATGAACGGCAATGCCCAGATCATAGAAGCGGTCAGTCAGGACCCGGCGGGCATCGGTTACGTCGGCGTGGGCTATCTCTATGATGAAAAAGGGGAAGTCCGGAAAGGAATCAAAGTCCTGAAGATAAAAAAGGACGAAAAGGCGGCGGAGTATTCACCCCTGGATAAGGAAGCTGTCTACTCGGCTAAGTACCCCATCTCCCGGCCGCTCTACCAATGCACCAACGGCAAACCTTCAGCTGCAGTAGCTGATTTCATCCGCTTCGAGCTCAGTCCGGAAGGCCAGGCCATCGTAGAAAAAGAGGGCTTCTTCAAAATCGGCAAAGAATTAATGGAGTTAAACGAAAAGAATCTAAGGTAGGAAAGTAGAAAAGGTGGAAACAGCATGGGCACGGTAAAGAAGAAGGGACTCCTGGGAGACTTGAAAGAAAATCTCATCCAGAAGGTTTTCCAGACCAGCGGGTTGCTGGCTATAATAGTTCTGCTGGGGATTTTTGCCCTTCTTCTTTACAATTCAATTCCGGCTTTCCGCGAAGTGAGCCTCAAGGAATTTCTGACTTCAACCCGCTGGGACCCCACCTCACCCGAAAGGCCGGGATACGGCCTGCTGTCAATGCTGGCCAGCACCGTCATGGTGACTATCGGGGCCCTTTTGATAGCCTTCCCGGTTGGTGTGGCCGTGGCTGCTTACCTCTCTGATGTGGCCAGCCCCAGAGCCCGGGAAATCATAAAGCCTGTGGTGGAACTCCTGGCGGCTATTCCCTCGGTTGTGGTCGGGTTCATTGGCATTACTCTGGTTGGACCCTTAATCGCCAGGATATTCAACCTCAGCCACGGTCTGACCGCGCTAAACGGCAGTTTGCTGCTGGCGGTCATGGCCCTGCCAACCATCATCAGCATTTCCGAAGATTCCCTGAATGCCGTCCCCGTTTCCTTTGTTGAAGCTTCTCTGGCCCTCGGGGCCAACCGCTGGCAGACGCTGGTCCGGGTCAAAATCCCCGCGGCCATCTCCGGAATAATCGCTTCTCTGATGCTGGGTATGGGCCGGGCTATCGGCGAAACCATGACCGTTTTGATGGCTACCGGGAACGCCAGAGCTTTTCCCCACGGATTTTTGCAATCGGTCAGAACCCTGACCGCCACCATCGCCATTGAACTGGGCGAGGTCCCCTACTATACCACCCATTATTATGCCCTGTTCGCCATCGGCCTGGTCCTGTTCATCATGACCTTTTGCGTCAACCTGGCCGCTGACATCATCCTGGAAAAACAGAAAAGGAACCTGCAGTGAAGACCTCGGTTAAAAGAAGCCGGAAGAACTTCAGGAGCCAGCTGACGGAGTTTCTGGGTTTTCTAACCCTGAGAATTGCCATCTACTCAGTTCTATTTGTACTTCTTTATTTTTTCTATGACCTGGGAAGTAAAGGCTTGGGAGCCGTCTCTTGGGAATTCTTGAGCCAGATGCCAAGGCGGGGTATGACCGAAGGGGGCATTATGCCGGCCATAGTGGGCACTTTTCTGGTCACTTTGATTACCGCTCTGTTTGCGGTGCCCCTGGGTCTGGCGGCAGCAATATACTTAAATGAATACGCCCGGGCCGGCCGGTTAACCAGATTAATCAGACTCTCTATAAGAAACCTGGCCGGAGTTCCCTCCATCGTTTATGGCCTGTTCGGGGTCATTCTATTCGTCAATATTCTTAAGTTTGGGACTTCAGTTCTGTCAGCCGGACTAACCCTTGGACTACTCACTCTGCCCTGGACCATTACCGCCAGCGAGGAAGCCCTGAAAGCTGTGCCGGATTCTTTCCGCGAAGGGGCACTGGCCCTGGGAGCGACCAAATGGCAGATGATCCGAACCAACGTTCTTCCTTATTCCATGCCCGGGATGCTGACCGGCGCAGTGCTGGGCCTGGCCAGGGCCGCCGGGGAAACGGCGCCCATAATGTTTACCGGGGCCGCCTTTTACCTACCTTTCCTGCCCCGCTCCCTGAAGGACCAGTTCATGGCTCTTCCCTACCATCTTTACATCATGGCCACCCAGCATCATGCCATAGATAAAGCCAGGCCCTTAGCTTACGGCACCGCTCTGGTGCTGATTGCCTTTGTGGTTCTGTTTAACCTGGGAGCCATCGTGGTCAGAGCCAAGCTCAGAAAGAAGTGGAGATCCTGATCATGGAAACCAACCTCATCGTTCCGGCTGGGGAAATCAAGATAGTTATTGACCGCCTCAGCCTGCATTACGGCAACAAGCAGGTCTTAAAAGACATCAGCCTGTCCATACCCGAAAAAAAAGTTACGGCTATCATCGGACCTTCGGGTTGCGGGAAGTCCAGCTTTATCCGCACCCTTAATCGGATGAACGACCTCATCCCTGAAGCCCGGGTGGAAGGCCGGGTGCTGATTGATGGAGAAAACATTTACGATAAGGATGTTGACCTGGTGGCTTTGCGCAAGAAGGTGGGAATGGTTTTCCAGAAGCCTAATCCTTTTCCCAAATCCATCTTTAACAACATTGCCTACGGCCTGAGATTCGGCAATCACCTGGGCCACGGTGAAATAGAACAGATTGTGGAACGGAGTCTGCGACAGGCAGCACTCTGGGACGAGGTGAAAGACCGCCTTCACCAGAACGCCCTGACGCTTTCGGGTGGACAGCAACAACGTCTGTGCCTCGCCAGGGCCCTGGCCGTGGAACCAGAAATCATCCTGTTTGACGAGCCCTGTTCAGCCATTGACCCCATCGCCACCGCCAGGGTAGAGGAGCTTATTCATCAGCTGAAGACTGATTACACCGTGATTATCGTCACTCACAACATGCAGCAGGCAGCCAGAGTCTCCGATTACACCGCTTTTCTCTGGCTGGGCGAACTGATTGAGTACAACCGCACCGAAAAGATTTTTACCAACCCGGCAAACAAAATGACTGAGGATTATATCACCGGGCGGTTTGGCTAAGGAGAGGACAGGATAATGGAACGAGTGTTTGACCAGGAATTAAAGCAGCTGAAAGAGAAAGTTTCGGGTTTGATTGATAAGGTCAGCCAGGCCGTGAAAATTACGTCCGAACTCCTGCGCCGTCAGGACCTGTCGCTGGCCGAAAGTATCGTCAGCCTGGAGCAAGAATCTGACCTGATGGAAACCGAACTGCAGAAGAAAGCCTCAACCCTGATGGCCCTGCACCAGCCCGTGGCCCGCGACCTGAGGTTTCTTTTGGCCTCCATGAACCTGGCTCATGAGCTGGAAAGAATCGCCGACCAGTGCCTGAACATCAGCCAGCGGCTGACCGAAGTCAGCTCTTTCCTGCCTCTTCAGTGGCCGCCTGAGATAGAAGAAATGATTTCCCGGGTGGAAGAAATGTTGCGCCTGGCCACCGGAGCTTACCTCCAGGGCAGCGAGGAGCTGGCCAGCCAGGCCATAGGCCAGGACATTTTTCTGGATGACCTCAAGTCCGCCGTCACCAGCCAGTATCTAGACCGGATAAACCAGAAGTCCATAGAACCAGCCCGGGCTGTGTTTTATATCCTGCTCAGCCGCCACCTGGAAAAAATCGGCGACCTGGCCAGAAACATCGCTGAAGAGTCCTATTACCTGATCAAGGGAGAGTTCATAAAGCACCTAAGATTGACTGACCTGTATCATTGAACCCGGTCGCTTTTTCCAGTAGACATCAAGCCTCTAAAATAATATAAAATAAAAAAGGGAAGTCCGATCATGGCCAGAACCATTGCCATCCTGGATGATGAAGAAGACATTTTGAAGCTGGTTCAAACCCACCTGGCTAAAGCCGGGTTTCGGGTTGAGACCTTTTCCCGGCCAGAAGCTTTCTTGAAGTATCTTGAAAGAAACAGACCAGACTTAATCCTTCTGGATCTGATGCTTCCGGGAACTGACGGGCTGGAAATCTGCCGCTACCTGAAAAGCCAGCCGGAAAAGTCCAACCTCCCAATAATCATGCTGACCGCCCGCTCTCAGGAAGCTGACCGGGTCGCCGGTCTGGAAATGGGGGCTGATGATTATGTGACCAAGCCTTTTTCCCTCAGAGAACTGGAAGCCAGGATTAAAGCGGTGCTCCGAAGATTGGAAAAACCAGCAACCGGAGAACGGGCAGAAAAGAAATTGGCTGCAGGCAAATTAATCATCAACCCGGAAAAGCATGAAGTGCGCCTCAAGGGTCAACCGGTTGAACTCTCTCTGAGCGAATTTAAGATTCTGGAATTGCTGACCTCCAGACCAGGTCGGGTCTTTACCAGGGACCAGATCTTAGATCACCTCTGGGGTCAGGAAAAAGTGGTCATCCCCAGAACAGTGGACGTCCACGTCCGACATCTCAGAGAAAAACTGGGCCCGCTAGCTGATCTAATCAAGAGTGTACGTGGCTTGGGCTACAAATATGAAGAATAAATTGATTAGTTGATCATTCATAAAACATCATCTCCCTCAGAATGATAACCGCAGAAAAATAAGATAAATTCACTCCAGATAAGATTTTATTGACCTCTTACCCCTTCTCAAAATTGCCCCCCTTTATTATTTCCAGGTGAATAATGTGATGCTAGTCAAGTATTATCTGACGAGTTTTCCTCTTATCCCGCTTTGAATCGGGCCGGCAGGCTTTCAGGATCGTCTCTTCCTGATGAGCCGCCAGAGGAGATACCCCAGGGCTCCAAAATTTAATCCCAGAATAACAATCATCCAGAAGATTACTTTCATTTCAGTCCTCATCCTCAATCGGAGCTCTAGTCCAGCGGGCCAGGGCTTTGTTCAAAACGACCACCAGGAGAAGAAGCAGCAGCCACTGGGCTAGGATTGTCCCCACAGAATTTATTCTTAATGGATGCCACCAATTTTTCTTATCCCAGCCAATAGCCTGATAAAACCACCAGCCGGTTACCACCAAGAAAATCAGGGGGGATATATATTTCAGAATAAAAGTCCACCATTTTCCCATTCTGATGTTGGCTCCCAAGTTGACTTCTTGCCTCAGTCTTTCTAATCCATACTTTCTGGCGGCCAGTATGACCCAGAAACCGCTGACCAGCAGGGCCATGCCCCAGACCCAATCCTGGTTAAGAAGAAAAGTGGGGAAGGCAGCTGAGGGCAGACCAAAAACCAAACAAATCAAGATTATGACCAAAGTGCTTTTTTTCCTGGTCCAGCCAAAATCCATCAGAGCTCTGGCTCCAACCTCCACCTGGGCGATCAAAGAAGTCAAAGCGGCAAAAACCATAGCCAAAAAGAAAACAGGAGCGATGATCTCTCCGCCTTTCATCTTGGGAAACAGCCCGGCCAATGAAATGAAGGTTAAGCCCATATTATCAGAAAGAGAGGCTCTGGCCGAATCCAGGTTTGGGGAAAGTGCAAAGATGGTCGGAATGACAGCCATGGCCGCCAGAAGAGCAGCACAATTATCACCGAAACCAACTATCAGACAATTCTGCGGTATATCATCTCTTTTTTTGGTATATACTGCATAGGTCAAAAGCAAGCCCCAGCCAGCGCCAGTTGACCAGGCCGATTGGGTAAAGGCCTGAAGCCAGGTAGCTGGGTCAGCCAGCTTGGGCCAATCGGGGACAAAAAGATATTGTAAACCGAGACTGGCGCCAGGAAGAGTCACGGCTCTTATGGCTGCCACCACCAGAAAAAAGAAAAGAGCAGGGACTAGAATTTTATTTATCCGCTCCACCCCTTTATGAATTCCTCTATAAATTATCAAGCCACATCCACCGATGGCTAAAGCCTGATAAAAAATATTCTGCCAGCGATTGTGAAGAAAGCCATTCCAGAGAGCAGCTGTATCCACACCCGGCCGAAAAGCGCCCTGAATGGATAAAACAAAGTACTTAGCACACCAGCCCGTGACAACCGCATAGTAAAAAGTTATGAGCAGACAAACTGCCACCATCCAGCCGCCCATCCAGGTATATTTCTGGCCGATAAAATCGCGAAAACCGCCGACTGGCCCCATTCTGGTTTGGCGACCGATTACCATTTCCACCATCAGCAACGGAGCAGACCAGAGCAATAGTGCCAAAATATAGACCAGGACAAAAACTCCGCCCCCATACTGAGCCGCCATTCTGGGAAAACGCCAGATGTTTCCAGTCCCCACAGCCATGCCGATGGCCGCAGCTATAAAACCCAGTCGGGAAATAAATTGTTCTCTTTGAGTCAATAGGACCTCCAGCTAACTTGATAATACATCAAAGAACTTTGGCCAATTGCAAAGAAGGAATTATAAGAAAAAAAGAAAGCCGGGAGCAAATAAAATCTTGCTGTCAATTCTAATCATGCTCTGAGTCAAAACCAGAATTTCAGCCCGACCCTGAGACTGAAACCTGACAGATTTAACTCGGCTCTTCTGGGGTTCAGCATTCCTGGTTCTGTCGTTACCGTCTCTTTGATATAGAGAGCGGGGTAAGAAAGATTGGGAGCAACCGGCACTTCCCAGTAATAAAGCTTTCCCTTTTCAATTTCATCTGAGCCGCTGGAATCAGAATAATGATTTTTGCCTTCCAGATTCTTGATTTTGACGTAACGATAAGAACCTTCGGCAAAAATCCGACACCAGGAAGTAATGGGCCACTGGAGGCCCACCGCTTCCATCCAGCCGAGGCCCAAAGCCGAAGCTTTGCCCCTCCATTCCATCCAGGACTCATCCTCTGTGATTCTATAAAGATAACTGGCTCTAGCCAGATGAACTTCCATTCCAAGCCTGGCATAAAAATAATTAACCGGCTGATAAAACAGTGAAAATCTTAAGGGTAAATCTTTAATCTTAGGCTCAGTGATTACAGAATAAGAAGAACCGACATAAACAAAATCTTTCTGGTTTTTCCCCGCGCCCTGAAAATAATCAAAGCCCAAGCCGAGAAATATCTGGTCGTTCAGCCGGCAGTACAAGTCCAGACCATAAAGATAGGTCAAATGAAGGTTAGTCATTTTGACCGAGCCACTGGAATGAAATTTATACAGATAGTATTCAGCGACTCCCCTGGCACCTCGGTTTAAATCAGAAGGTGAGACATAAGCTCCGCCGCCGAAAATGGCTAAACCATAGCCAGGTCTAAATTTTGGCCGGGAAGTAGACGGCTCTTTAATTTTTGTCTCGGCTCTGGCCTGGAGCTCAGGCTTTATCTCTTTTCGGACCGGCTCCCCTTTTTTAAGAACAACAGGCTTTTCTCCAGCAACGACTTCTACCAGACTTTCATGGACATAGCCCCGGGCTCTGGTGCCGTCAGCTTTTTCAAAAATTACCAGAAACCATTCTCCTTCCTTTTTCTCGGCTTCCAGTTCGGTCCCCTCTGGAACCTGCAAGAGCATCTCGCTGCCAATATCAGGTTTTATCCTGATATTCGCCTGTTCAGTCACCACCTTAACCTTAAATTTGGTCTGGGCCTCCAGGTCTATGGATAAGAAGCCCAAAACCATAAAAATAATTAATATAATGCCGGTTGTTTTCTGCATGTTTAACCCTTTCTTTGTTAATCAGTATAAGTCAAAATAGAAAAAAACCAAAACTCAATAATCATGGAATAAATAAGTTCCAAATTAAAATCAAAAAGGGAAATTTTCTTTTTAGTAATATTTTCGGACGAGAAACTGGAATTCCTTCATCCTGAACTGAAATAGATTTTTCCCCCGGTCTATCTATTCATTTTTTTATAACCATTTGGCCGGCATAGACCGCAGCCTGACCCAGGCCTTCTTCAATCCGCATCAGCTGGTTATATTTCTCAACTCGTTCACCCCGACAGGGTGCACCAGTCTTGAGCTGACCCGTTCCCATAGCCACCGTAAAGTCAGCAATGAAACTATCAACGGTTTCGCCGCTACGATGGGAAACCATGGCTGTCCAGCCCGACCTTCGCGCCACTTCAACAGCCTGGATGGTTTCAGTTAATGTCCCTATCTGGTTTAGTTTAATGAGAGCTGAGTTGGCTATATTTTCAGCAATTCCTCTTTTAATCCGGTCCACATTGGTAACAAAAATGTCATCTCCCATGATCTGAATCTTCTTCCCCAATTTTTGGTTCAAAATTTTCCAGCCCTCCCAATCATCCTCAGCCAGGCCATCTTCAATTGAGATGATGGGATAATGTTCAATCCACTGGGCATACATTTCAACCATTTCCTCAGCTTTGACCTGGCGTCCTTCGGTTCTTAGATTATAGAAACCATCCTCAAAAAAACCACTGGCCGCTGGGTCAAGAGCTATTGCTATTTCAGCGTAAGGTTTAAAACCTGCCTTTTCTATGGCCTCAACTATTAGATCCAGCGCTTCAGAATTTCTCTTGAGGGCAGGTGCAAATCCACCTTCATCTCCAACTCCTGTGGCATAGCCTTTTTTCTTGATGACGCTTTTTAAGGTCTGATAAACTTCGCTGCCCCACCTCAGAGCTTCTCTGAAATCAGGCGCCCCAACCGGAGCAATCATGAATTCTTGAAGGTCAGGCCCTTGCCAGTTGGCATGCACCCCGCCGTTCAAGATGTTAAAAAATGGTACCGGAAGCAGTGTGGCAGCCAGTCCGCCCAGATAACGGTAAAGAGGAAGTCCCAGGGACAAAGCCGCGGCTCTGGCGGCAGCCAGGCTTACCCCGAGGATGGCATTGGCTCCCAAGCGGCTTTTGTTTGGAGTGCCATCAAGGGAAATCAGCCGGAAGTCCAGGCCAGCCTGGTCAGAGGCATCCAGGCCGCAGATTTCAGGAGCTATTAATTTATTTACATTCTCTACCGCTTGCAACACACCCTTGCCACCATATCTTTTCTTGTCCCCATCTCTCAATTCCAGCGCTTCGTGAACCCCGGTAGAAGCCCCAGAGGGAATGCCTGCTCTGGCCATGGTTCCGTCTTCCAGTTTAATTTCTACCTCAACTGTTGGGTTGCCCCGGGAATCAAGTATCTCTCTGGCTTTAATTTCTCTGATGATAGTTTTCATCGCCTTTCTCCTTCCCGAAATTTATCTTACTTCTTTGCCGAAATTTTATCATACCCGCTTTTTCAAAGCTAATGCCTGCTCAAACTCTTTCTTCTATTTTCAATTCTTTTTTAATAAAATCTATATGAAGCTATGATTTCCGAGAAGGACCGGTTAATCCATTAGAGGAAGGGAAAAACAATGAACATATTAGAGATTATCTTGAAATTAATCATGGCCGTGGCTTTAGGCGGACTTATCGGCATTGAAAGAGAAGCCAGCCAAAAACCTGCGGGTTTCAGGACCAATGTTCTGGTTTGCATTGGCTCCGCCACGATGATGAGCCTGGCTGTGGCTCTAGTCCAGGGCTCCAACGCTACTCCTGATACCTTAATCAGGATGGCTGCCGGCGTGGTAACCGGGATTGGATTTTTAGGAGCTGGGACCATTATCCATGCCCGAGGCATGGTGATTGGATTAACCACTGCCACCACCATCTGGGTAGTAGCCGGTTTAGGTTTGGTTATCGGAGCTGGCTACTATATTCCAGCTTTAATCCTGACCGCTCTGATAATTGCTACTCTGATTGCCTTCAGAAAGATTGAAGACATTTACTTGAAAAAACACATCTTCCATTATCATTTGAAATATAAGGAAGCTCCAGACCTTCTTTCCAAGTTGCGAAAGCTCAGCTTCCACCACGGAATAAAGGTGGAAAGGCTGAGTGTTAAGAAGGAGGGTGAGTCTCTGACCATAACTTTTTCCGCTGTGGGCAGCGAAGAAAAAGAACAGGATTTTAACGAGGCTCTGTTGAGTCTGGGTCAGCTGGAGGAATTCCGAGTTGACTGAAAAAAAATTGCTCCTGGCCACCACCAATCAAGGAAAGATCAAAGAAATAAAAAAAATGCTCAAGGGATTGGGCTTGCGGATTGAAAGTCTGGCTGAGCATCCAGAATTGGGGACAGTCCAAGAGACCGGCCGGACTTTTGCCGAAAACAGCCGTAAAAAAAGCCTGTTTTACAGTCTCAAATATCCGGGATTGGTGTTGGCTGAGGATTCAGGCCTGGAGGTTGAGGCCCTTTACGGAAAGCCAGGAGTTTTTTCAGCTCGGTTTTCAGGTCCAAAATCTACTGATGAAAAAAATATCAAAAAGCTGCTGAGTCTTCTGGCCGGACTGCCTCCCAAAAAGAGAAGAGCCCAGTTTGTCTGTGTGGCTTCTCTGGCCAAAAATGGGAAAATCATAAGACAATTCCGAGGAAAGGTCCGGGGAATAATTCTGTCCTTGCCCAAAGGCAAGAACGGTTTCGGCTACGACCCGATTTTCTATTATCCAAGATTTCGGCGAACTTTTGCCCAGCTGACGCCTTCTGAAAAAAATTCTGTTAGCCACCGGGGTAAAGCATTTAAGAAACTACGCCAATTCCTTGAAACCCGGAGCCGCCGCTGAGAGTTGGGGAATAGGGCTATTTTTTCTACTGCTATCCAGAATAGCCTAGAACCTGAACTAATCTGGTTAACACTTCTTGACTCCAGCGCCCGTTTGTAAATAGACTTTTACTCCACAGTTTTCTTTCCTTCCTCATAAATTATTTATTATCAATTAATTAGGATTTTATCAACGCTGGCACACTGATGGCAATAAACAGAAGAAGAAAGGAGGTTTAACATGAATCACTTCTTAACAAAACCACTGGCTATCTCTATGGCCATCCTGATGGTTTTAGGTTTTTTCAGCCTGACCTGGGCTCAAACCCAAACCAAAGCTGCTCAGAGTAAAATCAACATCAACACTGCTTCGGTTACTGAACTTCAGAGTCTCCCCAGAATCGGTCCCAAGGTGGCTCAGCGGATAGTTGATTACCGGACCCAGAATGGACCTTTCAAAAAAGCTGAAGACCTGATGAAAGTTCGGGGAATCGGAGAAAAAATCTTCAACCAGATTAAAGACCTGATCACCGTGGGCGAAGCCAAATAATTCTTGAAGGGAGAAGAGCGGAAGAGAGAAATTATCTCTTCCGCTCTTCTTAGCTTAAGAAGTTAAGGCCTTATCAGGTTCTCACAGAAAAATCAGCTGCCAAACCATCAGGATCGGGGATGGGCTTTCTTGTAAACTTCAAGCAACCGGTTCAAATCCAGATGAGTGTATTTTTGGGTAGTAGCCAGACTTTTATGGCCAAGCATTTCCTGGATGGCCCGCAGGTCAGCCCCGCGGCTCAAGAGATGGGAAGCAAAAGAATGGCGCAGCGAATGGGGGCTTATCTTCCGGGAAACAGATATCTGCCGCAGCCTGTTCTGGACCAGACGCTGCACCGAGCGAACTGTCAATCTATTTCCCCTGTAATTTAGGAATAAGGCGGACCCGGATGGCCTTTTGGTGGCCAGAGCCGCTCTGGCCGCCAGATATTCTTTCAACCATTTTTCTGCTTCCCGACCAAAGGGCACAATCCTTTCTTTTTTCCCCTTGCCTTTAACCCTTACCAAGCGTTCTTTGAGGTGGAGGTCCTCCAGGTCCAGCAAGACCAGTTCTGACACCCTGAGACCTGAAGCATACAACAATTCCAGGATAGCTTTATCCCGGACCTCCAATGGGTCTTCTCTCCTGACTGGCCATTCCAGCAACCGGGTGGTTTCGGCTTCGGTTAAAAAACCGGGCAGTCTCTGTTCCTGTCTGGGTGTGGCCAGGGCACTAGCCGGATTATCATCACGCCACTTCTGGCGCAAGCAGAATTCAAAAAAAGAACGCATAGAAGCCAATTTGCGAATTATGGAGCTCTTTTTAAGCTTAAGCTCATGCAATTCGGCTAGATAACCTCTCAGGGCTAAAGTAGTTGCAGTTCGCCAGGTGTAGCCGTTCTCTTTTAGATGCCGGGCCAGTTGATTCAGGTCTCGGCCATAGTTAGAAAGAGTATGGGGGGAAGCGTTTTTCTCATACTTAAGATAGCTCAGAAACTTTTCAATCTCTTTTTTCATCTTTTTTGGAGTCTTCTGCCAAACCTGGATGGCTTTGAGACTGGATTGTCTCAGGCTCTATCTCTTTCCCCGATGACTTCTTTTGAGAACTCCCAGCCTGCTTCTCTTCCTCCAGATAGTTAACATAATCACAGCTGCGGCAGTAGATATAAGGTTTACCTTTTGCCGGTTCTTTCTTCAACAAGAAATTGGCCCCGCACTTGGGGCAAGTCTGAGCGAGGACTTCATCCCAGCTGGCAAATTTACACTTAGGATAATTACTACAACCGTAGAAATACTTTCCTCTTCTGGTCTTACGCTTGATTATTCTTCCCCCACAACCGAGGGGGCAGGCCAGACCCGTTTCAGAATTATCCTTGTGGATGTACTTACATTTAGGATAGTTGGAGCAGGCGATGAAAGTTCCGTATTTTCCCCTTCTGTAGACAAGAGCAGAGCCGCAGAGTGGACACTTAGCTTCAATGGTTTTGGTCTCTCTCTTGACCAGGGGTTCGCTGTAATCGCACTCGGGATAGCCAGAGCAGGCCTTAAACCGGCCATAACGACCTTCCTTGATGACCAAATTCCGGCCACAACGTGGACATTTATCCTCAACCGGAATCCCATTCTTTTTTATTGATTCGGTCTCATGACCATGTTTCAAATACTTCTGAAGAAGCTCGTAGTACTGCTTCAGGCTTTCCAACCAGTTAGCCTGGCCGTCGCTGATCCGGTCCAACTTTTCTTCCATTCTGGCCGTGAATTTATAATCAAAGAGTTCGGCAAAGTACTTCACCAAAAAATCAATAACAAACATCCCCAGTTCGGTCGGTTTGAACCGGCCTTCTTCTTTGACCACATAGGTCCTGTCCTGAAGGGTGGAAATAATGGGAGCATAAGTGCTCGGACGGCCGATTCCTCTGGCTTCCAGTTCTTTGACTAAGGAGGCTTCGGTATACCGGGGTGGAGGTTGGGTGAAGTTTTGCTTACCCTGAAGGTCAAGTAAAGTCAGAATTTCTCCTTCTTTAGCCAACGGCAGCTGCCCGGATTCTTTCTCTCCCGGCTCTTCTTCCTCGGCTTTTTTCTCACCATTCTTTGAGTTATCAAACTTCAGCTTTTGTTCTTCATAAAGAGCTAAGAAGCCTTTGAATTTTATTACTTCTCCCTTTGCCACAAAACCGAATCGGGAGGCTTTGATGTTAAATTGAGTCTCTTCCACCTCAGCCGGACTCATCTGTGAGGCTAAGAATCTGTTCCAGATCAACCGATAAAGTTCGTATTCCTCTTTCTTAAGATAGGGCTTGACTTTATCTGGGGACAAGTCCAGATGAGTGGGCCTGATAGCTTCATGAGCCTCCTGGGCTGTTTTCCTGGACTTATGAGGCACAGGCTTGGCCGGGACATACTCCGGCCCAAAATGAGCTGCGATATACTTTCGGGCTGCTTGCCGGGCCACATCAGCAATCCGGACTGAATCGGTTCTCATATAAGTAATCAACCCGACCGGACCCAGCTCTCCCAGTTCCAGACCTTCATAAAGGCGCTGGGCCACAGACATGGTCTTTTTAACCGGAAAACGGAGCCAGCGAAAGGCATCCTGTTGCAAGGTTGAAGTAATATAGGGAGCCGGCGGGTTTTTCTTCTTGGCTTTAACCTCAATTTTCTCCAGGACAAACGGCTCCCGCCGACAGACTTCAAGAATCTCCTGCGCCTGCTGGTTACCCTTAACCTTGGCTTTCTTGCCGTCTATTGAATTCAAAACAGCCTTAAATTCTGGCGGATTTTCAGCCCTGAGGATGGCAGCAATAGTCCAGTACTCTTCTGGAATAAAACTCTTTATTTCTTTTTCCCGGTCGCAGATCAGCCTCAGGGCCACGGATTGAACCCGCCCGGCGCTCAGCCCCTGACCGATTTTTTTCCAGAGCAGGGGACTGATGAGATAGCCAACCAGTCTATCCAGGATTCTTCTGGTCTGTTGAGCATTGATTTTGTTCTGGTCAAGTGGCCCGAGCTTGGAGAAAGCTTCTTTAATCGCTTCTTCCGTTATCTCGTGAAATACGGCTCGGTAAACATGGGGATTGTCTTTTTCTATCAACTGACTGAGATGCCAGGAAATAGCTTCTCCTTCCCGGTCAGGGTCGGCAGCCAAAATCACTTTTTCCGACTCCCGGGCCAGCTTCTTGAGTTCGGCTACCAGACGACGTCGTTCCGGGATTATTTGATAACTGGGCTTAAAATCATTTTTTAAATCCACTCCCAGCCGGTTTTTGGGCAGGTCGCAAACATGTCCCATAGAAGCTTTGACCAGATATCCAGAACCAAGATAACGATTAACAGTTTTGGCCTTGGCTGGAGATTCCACAATCACTAAGGCTTTACCCACTCAAACTCTCCTGCGAAAAAATTTCCCGACCTCCTGAACGACCAGTTCCTTCATTTCCAGGCTGAGGAGAACCGTCAGGAGCTCAGCTACCGCCATCTGAATTTTATCAGATAAATCATCTATGTGAATAACTTCGTTCTCAGGTAGCGCTTCATAAACCTGTTTTTCTCTTCCGGTTAGTTCCTCTCTTGTCCTCGGCTTTTCGGCCAGCCGGCTCAGGGCCGCTTCTTTCCAGGGAGACGGCAGTTCCAGAATCACATCTTCAGCTGATTCCGTTAACTTTGCTCCCTGCTTAATCAAAAAATTTGTTCCCTGGCTCAAATCTGAAGTGACCGGTCCAGGCACAGCCATCACTTCCCTTCCCTGGTCAGCAGCCAGCCGAGCAGTGATCAGCGCTCCGCTCTTGCGGCTGGCCTCAATCACCAGACAAGCTAAGGACAATCCGCTGATGAGACGATTGCGCAGCGGGAAATGAAAGCCCAAGGGTTCAGAGTCCAGCGGAAACTCACTAACCACCGCTCCCTTTTCAGCTATCTTTTCGGCTAACATCCTGTTTTCCTTTGGATAGACATTATCCAATCCCGACCCGAGCACAGCTACGGTCAGACCGCCTCTCAAGGCTGCCCGATGGGCCAGGGTATCTATCCCTCTGGCCAGGCCGCTCACCACCACCAGGCCCGAAGCTGCCAGCTCTTCTGCCAACTTTTCAGCCATTGTCCGGCCATAAGCTGTAGGTCGTCTTGACCCGACCACTGCTACTGCCGCCCAACCCAAAACCTGGGTCTGTCCATAGCAATAGAGAACAAGCGGTGGTTCCACGACTTCCCGCAGAGACTGGGGATAGCGGCTGTCGTTAAAAGGTAAGAGAGTATACTCTTTTTCCCCAAGCTTCTCAAGTTCTCTCTCAGCTCTGACCAGAAGTTCGCCAGACAAAAGCTTTTCTCGGGCCATCTGGCCGATTTTCAACGATTTGAGCCAGTGTTGATCGGGGCAGAAGACCTTTTCCTCTGAATCAAAATAGTGCAGCGCTTTTTTAGCCGAGAGCAGCCCTTCACTGACCAGATAATTAAGCGCCAGCCAAAAGACCGGTTTTTCTTTCTCCCTCACTTTTTGCAATAAACCGCCGGCAGCGCCAGAACAGGGATGGTAGAATAAGAAATAACTTTTTCAGTGGTGCTGCCCAGGAAAAATCTTTCCAACGGAGAAACACAGGTAGACATCAAGATCAAGTCTAACTTATGCCTGGCAGCGTAGGTAACAATCCCGGCCGGAGCATTCAGGTCACGCACCACCACTTCTTTGATTTTCAATTCTCCCGGTCTTTTCTTCCTACTCTTTAACCTGGCCAGAGCCTCATCCATCATTTTCCTGATCTCTTCGGGCGAGAACTTAAAATCATAAAGTTCCAGGATGTAAAGCAAGGTCAAGCTGGCTTTCAGTTTGGAAGCCAGCATCCAGGCATAATCTCTTTCTCTCTCTTCGTTACCAGAAAAATCGGTCGGGACCAGAATGCTTTCTATTTTCGGGGCCAGTTTGCGCTTGGGAGTTACCAGAACCGGAACAGACGACCTCCGTAGAACCTGGTTGGCGACACTGCCCATGAGGATTTTTTCCAGGGCTGACATACCTTTGCGGCCTATGGCGATCAGCTGACATTTTTCTTTTTCGGCTACTTCTGGAATCTTCTTGCCAGCTGGACCGATATCAACAATGATCTTGGAAAACCTGACTTCAGATTTTTCTGAAATCCTTTCCAGCCTTTTTAGAGCCTTCTTACGGCTTTCTTCCTGTCTTTCCATCAACTCGGCCGCTACTATTCCCCGGCTTTCATAAATAGCGGGAGCGAAATCCGGAACCACATGCAGGGCTTTAATCGCTGCTCTAAATTTTTTCGCCAGAAACTGAGCGTAAGATAAGGCGGTATTAGATTCTGAAGAAAAATCTGTGGCCCAGAGAATATTTTTGATTTGAGAATCCATCGGTCTTTCTCCTTCCTGTTTTTTTCTATTCTACCACACCCAGCCGGCCCAGATAAAACTATTTTCATTCTATAAAGACGCTAGAAAAGCAGTTTTGTCTCATCACCTCTGGGATTTACTCTGGAAGCCAAATTTTAATATCGGGTCAATTTCTTACTTGCCAAAAAGAACGGATGAGCCTGTGAAGAAAATTCCAGCCACGGCTCCGGTTATCAGGCAGGCTAAGGTGGCGGCCAGCAGCGCCTTAAATCCAATTCGGGATAAATCTTTAAGCCTGGAAGGAGCCAGAGCTCCAATCCCACCTACAAAAATGGCCAGCGAAGCCACGTGGGCAAAGCCGCAAAGGGCATAAGAAGCAATCAAGACTGATCGAGGATCGTGGAAAGCTCCGGCTTTGAGCAATTCAGCCAGGTGCTGATAACTCACCAGCTCGGTGGCCACCACTCTTTCGGCTAGCAGCCCAGAAACCAGAGAAATATCATGAGGGTTTACTCCCATGGCCAGAACCAGCGGATAAAAAACATAACTCAGGATGCTTGAAAGCTGCCAGGAAAAATTCCAGCCCAGCAGATGATTGACCTGCCCCCCAAGCCAGCCCAGCATCAGATCAGCCAGGGCTAAAAGACCAAGAAAAGCGAGCAGCAAGGCCACAATTCCTCCCAAGAGCTTGAGTCCAGAGTTGGCCCCGTTGATGATGGCCATTATCAAATTGTCTTCTTTCTCATAATAAGGCTTCACCTCCAGACCAAGGGTCAGCGGTTGACCGGTTTCTGGGAAAATAAGCTTAGAAGTCAAAAGAGCAGCCGGGGCTGAGAGGATAGAAGCCGAGACCAGGTGGCCGGCAATGGTCGGTAGTTCCGCTCTCAGGATCATCACGTATAAAGACAACACAGAAGAGGCTATGGTCGCCATCCCGGCGGTCAAGATCGTTCCCAGTTCAGAAATGGTCATCTTTTCTAGATAAGGCTTGACCACCAGTGAAGACTCCACCCCGACAAAAATATTGCTGGAAACACAGAGGGATTCGGCACCGCTGACCTTCATCAGCTTGGTAAAAACTCTAGAAAACAACTGGATAAGAAAGGGCATGACTCTCAGATAATAAAGAGCTCCGACCAGAGCCGCAAAGAAGACCACAGTCGGCAAAGCCTGGAAAGCCAGGATGTAGCCAATTGAAGTTTCTCCAGCTTCATTCGTCGTTCCCGGAGGAAGGGCCAGCCGGCCAAAAAGAAACTTGATTCCGGCAGTGGCACTATCCAGAATCCTCACCACCAGTTCATTGACCAGGAGAAAGACCTTGCTTCCAGCCGGAACCAGAAAAATGAAAAAGGCAAAAAGAAGCTGAAGACCTATTCCCCAGAGAACTACTTTCCAATTGATTATTTTTTTATGACTGGAAAAAAGCCAGGCCACCAGGCCCAAAATAATCAGACCTACCAGACTCAAAAGATTCTGATAGCCCATCTTCTGACCTCATCACCTGATAATGTTGTTCAGCTTGATTCTATCCAAGAAGGGGTTTACTCTCAAGAAAAAACTATTTTGGGACCGCTCGGTTTAAGTCCCTGCCCGGGGCTCGGCTCATCCTTATTCCTTTCCAGATTTACAACTTTTTAACAAAAGAAAAAGCGGTGGGGAGAGATGGAGGCCAAAACCAGACACCTCTTTTCTGGAGTACCGGGATAAATAGGTGGGTTCAAATACTCGCCAGAGCTTTAGAGCTGAATAGCTTTTCCCAGGCTTTCTACTCCAGAATTTCAATAATCTTAATCCTGGAAGTTTCTCCCTTAATCAATCTTAACCTTGAGAGCGGTACCTTAAGATTTTCCGAGAGCAGCTTAAGAAGTTCAGAATTGGCTTTTCCTTTTTCCGGAGCCGAAAACAACCTGGCTTTCAGTTCGGTCTCAGAAATTCTAACCAGTTCCTGACGGGAGGATTTTGGTTGGACTCTAACCGTCAGGATTTTTTTACTCAAATTAATCCCTCAATAGTTTGCTTCTTTAAGACCCGGCAATATTGTTACTTCAACCTTTACCCTGATTTCTACTTCTTTATTCCAAGTAACTGACCATATTTCTCAAACAATTGCCGGAGTTCTTCTCTGGTAATTACATAACGACTAATGAAGAGAGAAAGCGTTGGTCTGGAAGGATCGTTGCATTTAATCAGAAGATAATCTCTGAGAAGCCCAACTCTCCCTTCTTTCCCCGGAATTCTTAGTTCCAGTTCAACCTCCTTGCCGGCAGCAATCGTATAGGGAAAAACTATTTTTTTACCGCCCGCATAAAAGGTCATTTCTGGGCTCTCTATGTCTATGGTCATCTCCAGCTGTCCGCTGTTTTTAACCTTAAATCTGGCAGTTGATTCTTCACCTTCCAGAGAAATGCCCAGGTCAAGATTGTAGCGGTCGAGCTCAATCCTCGGACCAGGAGGAACTTCAACCTCTACCAAAAGGCTCAATTCTATTTGGGGACTTTTCGGGTCATTGCTCTCAAAATAGACATACTTTATTACCTTTCCAGAATAGCCACGGGAATCAAAGGTGACTTTAAGACGGCCTTCCCTGCCAGGGCTCAGCTCCTTTTCTGAGACTAAAGCAGCTGTGCAGCCGCAAGAAGTGCTCACCCGGTTTACTTTAAGTACCGCTGTTCCCTCATTTTTGAAGACAAATTCATGAGTTACAACTTCTCCCTGTTTTATCCGGCCAAAATTCCATTGATTTTCTTTGAACACGACCTTTGGGCTTCCGGACTGAGCCAGACCCAGGGAGCAAATACCGAAGAACAACAAACAAAACCAGAGCAATGAAAGCCGACCCAGTTTGTGACTCATCTTAGCCTCCTCTTCAATTAAAATCATGCCACAATAAACAACTCGGGGCAATAGTTTATTAAATAGTAGTGCTAATTCTTGCCCTCCTAAAATTTGGGGTCCAGATTAAAATCATCATGCAAGTTAAGCCTGAGGAAGGAGGGCAACTTCAAACTTTGATTTGAATAAAATCTGGCTAATTGTTGCTTTCTTAAGCTTTATGGGCTGGACAAATGATAAAGATTTAGCTAGCAGAGAATTCGGCCCAAGTTGAAAAGTGCTTGACAAAGTTCAGATTTTTAATTATATGAGTTAATTGATAGATTTTATCAACTATTATTGAGGTCGGAGATGAGACTTTCTACCAAAGGCGAATATGCGAGCCGGGCGATGCTGGAGCTTGCCGCCCGCTACGGTCAGGGTCCGGTGGCAATCAAAATTCTCTCTCTTTCTCAGGGCATTCCCCAGCAATTTTTGGAACAGATTATGCTCCTGCTGAAAAGAGCCGGTTATGTCAAGAGCAAGAAAGGTCCTCATGGCGGCTACTTGCTCTCCCGCCCCCCGGATAAAATTACTGTGGCTGAAGTCATCAGGGTCATGGATGGCCCCCTGGCTCCCATTAACTGCGTCAGTGTCATGGAACATGAGCCCTGCCCTCTGGAAAACAGATGTGGGTTGCGACTTCTCTGGAAGGAAGTCAGAGATATGGTAGCTGAACACTTAGAAAAGACTACTTTTCAGGATGTCCTGGAGAGGAGCCAGAAGTTGTTTACCCCGGAGGCTAGAAAAAAGTGAAAAGGTTAATTATTTCAGGCTCTGTTGCTTCTGTAATCTTGTTGTTTTCTTCCCTAACGTTTGCGCCTTGTCTGCTGGCCGAATCCTTCTTCCAGAAGGAACAAAAATCTGAATCAGCTCCAGTCCAGACTTCCCTGCCGGTTCAACTTTCTGGTTATGCCCAGGTTCAATTTGCAGAAAGCAATACCCAGGTTGACAGTTTCTCTGTCAGGAGAGCCAGGCTTATTCTGGGCTTCCAGCCGGTTAAGAAGCTTTCTTTTAAGCTTCAAGCCGACCTGGTCAAGTCTCCAGTTTTAGCCGATGCTCTGGTGGAACTCAATCTAGACGATAAATTTAACCTCAGGGTCGGACAGTTCAAGGTGCCTTTCAGCTTGGAAAGCATCACTTCTGCCGCTGAACTTTTGACCATCAACCGTTCTCAAACTGTAGAGCTTCTGGCTCCGGGGCGAGACAACGGGGCTAGCGGGCGAGATATCGGAGCTGTGGTCTTTGGTCATCTGGGATTTATTAACTATGCCGCCGGCCTGTTTAATGGTGCCGGTATCAACAAGAAAGATGACAACGACCATAAAGATTTTGCCTGTCGGATGACATTCGTCACCCTCAAAAAAATAGCTCTGGGATTTTCTCTCTACAATGGCCGCCAAACAGTCTCTGGAAATCCTACTAATTTAGTAAGAAATAGATACGGTCTGGAAGCGAAACTTGATTTCCAGCCCTTCTACCTAAGCTCAGAATTAATCAGAGCCAGGGACGGCCAGACTGAAAAACAGGGCTGCTACCTCCAGGCAGCCTTAGACCTGATAAAAGGGAAATATCAACTGATCCTGAAATTGGATTCATTAAACTTGGACCTGGCTCGCACTGATCAAAAAAGCAGGGTCTACACATTCGGAGCTAACTGGTATCTCAGTCCCAAGTCTAAGGTCCAGGCTAATCTTGAATATCATCATTCGGATTCTGGACCAGATTATAGAACCTTATTACTTCAGCTTCAGGTGGGGTTTTAAGAATGAAAAACAAATGGAGTTAATCCCAGGAAGAAAGGCAATTGAGCCAGGTTAGAAAAAATGATTATCAAGATTAATTACCAGAAAAAGAAGACGAGTGTTTTTATCCCTGGCATTCTAATAGCCTCGGTCTTATTGCTCTTTTTTTTCTATGAATCTCTGTTCGCCTGGTCCTCTTCTCCAGCTGTGGACAGGGCCCGACCGCCGCTATTCTCGGGCAAACTGAGTATCTCTGGTGCCTGGGCTCTCTATCCCCTCGTGGCTCGCTGGGCTGAGGCCTTCCAGAATGAAAACCCGAGAGTAAACATTGACCTACAGGCCGGTGGAGCTGGAAAGGGCATGGCTGATGTCCTGGCCGGACTGGTAGATATCGGAATGGTTTCCCGGGAGGTTTATCCTGAAGAACTATCCCGCGGAGCTCTCCCCCTCTCCGTAGCCCGGGATGCGGTAGTAGGCACCATAAATAAAAATAATCCCCATCTTAAGACTATTATGGAAAAAGGCCTCAGCCAGGAAGCCTTGAAGGCTGTTTTTATCTCAGGAGAAATCAAATACTGGGAAGAGATTTTTGGTCTTCCTGGCAAAACTCCTATTCATGTCTATACCCGGTCCGATGCCTGTGGCGCGGCTGAGACCTGGGCAGCCTTTCTGGGAGGTCATCAGGAAGACCTTAAAGGAATAGCTATCTATGGCGACCCTGGTCTGGCTGAAGCAGTCCGCCGAGACCCGTTAGGTCTGGGTTTCAACAATCTCAATTTTGCCTATGATCCCAGAACTTTAAGACCACACGAAGGTCTGGTCATCATTCCACTTGACCTGAACCGAGACGGCCGTCTGGAGCCGGAAGAATATTTCTATCACAACCGCAATCAACTAACCACCGCTATTTCTTCCGGGCTTTATCCCTCTCCGCCAGCCAGAGACCTTTATCTGGTTATCAAAAAGTCTGCGCCCAACCAGTTAACCCTGACTTTCCTGGAATGGGTCCTGCTCAAAGGACAGAATTTGATTGAGGAAGCAGGCTACCTGAAGCTGGACAGCCAGACCATTGCAAAGGAACTCCAAAAAATAAAAGAACTCAAGAGCCCTGGGGAGTAGAATTTCGTGAAAACGGGTTGGCTGACTGAAAGAGAGAAGATCCAAAAAATAACCACGGCTTTTTTTGCCTTTTCTCCTTTGGTCCTGGCAACCCTTATTTTTCTGGCTCTTCTATTGAAAGCCCATCCTTTGCTTTCCCTCAAATCACTGCCAGGCCTGATTTTTTCTTCTGTCTGGCAGCCCAGCCGGGGCCACTTTGGTCTGTGGCCTTTTATTCTGGGAACGATGTGGGTTACCCTAACTGCCTTCATCTTGGCCGTACCTGTTTCCATATTAACTTCTCTTTATCTTTCTGAATATGCACCCGGAAGATGGAAAAAACTTTTTCAGCCCGTTCTGGATCTATTAGCCGGTTTACCTTCGGTCATTTATGGAATGTGGGGGGTGCTGATCATTGTCCCTATAGTCGGAAAATATTTAGCACCACTTTTTGGTCATCAGAGTTCAGGCTTCAGCATCTTGGCTGCTTCTCTCGTCCTGGCGGTGATGATTCTCCCGACCATCATCAGTGTCTCGGTTGAGGTCCTGAATTCAGTCCCTTTAGCTCTGAAAGAGGCTGCCTTATCTCTCGGCGCCACCCGCTTTGAGGTTATCACCCGGGTGGTCCTTAAAAAAGCTGTTCCCGGTATAATAGCTGCCTGTATGCTGGGGTTGGCCAGGGCTTTTGGAGAAACGATTGCCGTCTTGATGGTGGTGGGCAACGTACCTTCTATTCCTCACTCTCTCTTTTCTCCAGCCTATCCTCTGCCAGCTTTACTGGCTAATAATTATGGAGAAATGATGTCCATCGCTGGATACGAATCTGCCCTGAATCTGGCGGCACTGTTATTGCTGCTCATAGTCTTGAGCTTCGGTATCCTTGCCCGCTGGTATCTGCCCAGAATCAAGCGGAGGTTGGGATGAAAAACGCTCAGCCAAAAATAGATGCTCTCCACTTAAAGAGACGCCAAAGAAAAGAGTCTTTTTTTAAGTTATTGATGGCGGCTTCAGCATTTGTCGTCCTGGGTTGTCTTGGATTGATTCTGGTCACCATTCTCTGGAAAAGCCTGCCGGCCTTAAAACTCTCTATGATTACCAGAATGCCAGGAAGCGGCTATTATTTGGGAAAAGAGGGCGGCATTCTTAATGCTATCGTAGGTTCATTACAACTAATCCTCGGAGCCACTTTTTTGGCTTTGTTCGTTGCTTTGCCTGCGGTTGTTTTTCTCCACAGCTACCTGCAAAAAAAATCTTTTCTAGCGGAGACCATAAGATTTTCTCTTGATGTCCTGTGGGGAATCCCGTCAATCGTCTACGGGGCATTCGGTTTTCTGATAATGATCACCTTTAAGATGAGGGCCTCTCTCCTGGCAGGAATCTTGACCGTGGCCATGGTAGAACTTCCCATATTGAGCCGGGCTATGGACGAAACCATAAAGTTAGTTCCGGAAGAATTGAAAGAAGCCACTTACTCTCTCGGCGCCAATCGCTGGCAGACTACAACCCGGGTGATCCTGAGGCAAGTCTTTCCCGGATTGGTAACTGCGGTCCTGATGGCCATGGGTCGGGGACTGGGAGATGCAGCCTCAGTGCTGTTTACCGCCGGCTACACCGACAAGATAACCACTTCTCTATTCCAGCCTGTGGCTACCCTGCCCTTGGCTATATTTTTCCAGCTCAACTCTCCTTTCCCTGAAGTCCAGCAACGGGCTTTCGCTTCAGCTGCCATCCTGACCCTATTGATCCTCATAATAAGCCTGATTTCCCGCAGCCTCAGCCGCAGATTAAGCCGACACAAGATACTTTGAATGGAGTTTGAAGATGGAAGGTCAGAGTCGTCTGAGGATTGAAAAACTTAATGTCTATTTTGGCCAAAACCAGGTCTTAAAAAATATCAATCTGACGATCCCAGAGAAAAAAATAACAGTGGTCATCGGCCCTTCCGGTTGTGGGAAAACCACACTTCTTAAAAGTCTCAACCGGCTTCTGGATGAGCAGGAAGGAGTCAGAGTGGAAGGCCGGGTTCTGGTTGATGGTCAGGATATTTATCAGCCAGACATAGACGTAACTCAAATCAGAAAAAGGATGGGTTTACTCTCTCAAAAGCCCCAGGTTCTACCAATGTCCATTTACGATAACGTAGCTTTTGGACCGCGACTTCTGGGGGTGAAGGCTCGCCAGGAACTTGATGAGCTGGTAGAAAAATACCTGCAGTTAGCCGGACTCTGGGACGAAGTTAAACATCGTCTTTCTGAACCGGCCAGTCGTCTATCCATAGGGCAGCAGCAACGATTATGCTTGGCTCGGGGGTTAGCGGTTGAACCAGAGATAATCCTGGGTGATGAGCCCACTTCAGCTCTTGACCCTCAGTCCAGCCGGAATGTAGAACTTCAACTGCTCAGCCTGAAACAGGATTACACTATCATCTTGGTTACGCACATTTTGCGACAAGCCAGGCGTCTGGCAGATTACGTGGCTTTTCTCTATTTCGGAGAACTAATAGAATTCGGCCCGGCTCCTGAAGTCCTGACTGTTCCCCAAGACCCCAGAACCCGGGCCTATATCACCGGCGAAATCAGCTGAAGCTACTCAGTTAGCCTTCTTGAAATCCTCAATGAACTGGTAGAAATCTACTTCGTTGGCCTGCAGACCGAACTGATAAACATAGCGTCCAGCCAGACGGGAGGCAAACAGAGCTCTGAGATAATTCTGAGGCACCCTGGTCAAGAAACGACTTGTGCCAACTTTTCTCACCAGGCACTTGGGCACACCAACCGTGATAACCTTTTCCAGCAGGGCCTGGTCCTTGAACAGGTCAGAGTTGTTGATGGCATCCTTGATCTGGTTTATTTTCTCGCTGATTATATCGGTCAGGATAGCTCTGGGAATTCCGGTTCTCTCATGCTCTTTCCAGATGATCTCAAACTCCAGCCTGGCATTTTCCTTGATGACTTCAATGATTTCGTTCACATACTGCTTACGGAAGGGAGATTCTTCTCCGTCCTTGACGCACATCAGCTGATCCCATTCCTTGTCGGTCAGGGCCAGGCTGGCCAGCACTTCCAGCGAGGATGAGGTCACGCCGCCTTTGTTGGCCGAGGCGTCTTTATAGATGATGACGCCCTTTTCTTCCAGCCGTAGCCTGGCTTCCTGGGTCAGGAAAAGGTTGGCACCCTCTACAATCACCTTAAACCGGGGTTTGCCCTCAGCATCCAGCCAGGTCTTCCAGTTGTTGATGTTGATGGAAGCTGGCCGTCCACCGCAGGGGACGAAAATATCTGCCTTGAACTTAGGATGCAGATGGAAGGTATTCCTGAATTCCAGGCCGTTTTCCACCTTCTCGCCGTCGGGCAGAACCACGTCCCGGTCCTTGATGTTGACCAGGAAGCCCTGGGGAGAAAGCAAGGAGCGGTTGAAATTCTCCACCATCTTTCTGGCTTTGGCCAACCTAACCAGCTCCTTGCGGTTGATGCCTTCCGGGTCATAAAGGACTCCGGAGCCGTCAATGATGGCCAGTATCTTATCCTTGGAAATCAGAATTTCGTTGGAGCCCAGGTCGCCGTCGGGACCGCCGGTCATGACCTTAGTGATGTTCTCTTCCTTAAGTCCGAGTTTTTGCAGGGCACAGAGGACATATTCATGGACTGAATTGGTGGTCATGCCGTAGCGGTCGTGGGGAATACCGCCCATGCTGAGCGGCTTGCCAGTGGTGAAGGCCTTCCAGAATTTGTAGCCACGGGCTTTGGCTCTCAAAGCAGCCCATTCCATCAGGTCCGCCGTCCATTCGTCGGGGCCGAGAAACAGAATGACCTCCTTGCCGTAATAATCAACTATGGAATCATCGGGCATCATCAGGTCCAGCAAGCCATCAATATATTTCTTAAAAGCTACTGCCATCTTATCGGTGAAACCCCAGCGCAGGAGGATTGTTCCTTTGGAACCGCCTTCAGCCAGGTCTTTATTCTTTCTCTGCTGGGTGAGAGCCAGGTTGTAATTTTCGTCAAAGATGAAATCAGAATTGTTCAAGTAGGTCTGGTAGTTTATGGAGCGGACGATTCTAATTCCCCCGCGGGCAATATCGCGGAAGCGAATATGGAAGCCGCGCAGCTCCCGGCCGATGACGTGGAATATTCCGAATGGGGTGACCGGATAGTCCACCTTGTTCAGGAAATCTGGCCTGTACATGTAGGCAATGGATACTTTTTCTTTTTTGTAGAAATTGGTGCGCAGGATGGAGTTGATGAATTTGATGACAGTCAGCAGAACCAGGCGGTCAGCGTCAACTGTAACTTCCCGGCTAATCTCCTTGGTCAAAGCCTGAATCTGATTATCTATCTTATGGTCTTTGACCACGGGGTTGAACTTTTTATCAAACAACTCAAACAACTTTTTGATTAACAGATGGTTATTGATAAAAGCATCCCAGACCCGGTCTTCGGTGAAGGTCTCTTTGGCCAGCCTGGTCTTCATCTCCCGCAGCAGGCCCAGAAGTTCGGGTGAATCTTTTAAGGCCTGGGACAGCTTCAGGTATTCTTCGTTAAAACTGCTCAGGAACTGATGGGCAAAACTCCAGGCCGAAGCTCCAAACAGGGTTTCCTGAGCGGTGAGCTTACCTTCCCGGAACAGGGCTGACAGCGGACTTTCGGGAATGACATATATCAGACTGATATCAGAAACCAGGTCCTGCAATTTCTCTTCATCGGTAATGTCGTCAAGATAAAAAGTCAGGATGGTCTTGCCGTTGGCAAAATGCTCCACGTACTTGCGTTTAGAAACCAGGCCGTGAGAGTTGATGACATCGGACACATTGATAAAGAACCTGGGAATAGAATCGCTCTTGCAGACCACCGAAATCCGCAGAGTCTTATCTTTGGACACATGATTGACCTCTATGTAAGGTCTTTCTGGATCCTTGGCTTTAGTCATCAACTCCTGATACCTCTCCAGGGTTTCTTTGGGAATGGAGGCTAGAAACTCTTTGTCAGCAATCTTTTTCAGGTTGGTTTCTTCGGGCAGAACTTCCTGGCTGACGAATTCCGGCTTGCAGACCACATACCACCGCAGATACTCAGTTCCCCGCAGCCTGCGGGCGGAACGGTAGGATTGAATACGGAAGCCAGGATACTTTTTTTCTATCCTCTCTTCAATTTCAATGGCCCGGTAATGGCTGTCTTCAACCAGGTAGAGAGCTTCATTGGCCAGTTCGGTGGCGAAATCAATCTTGACCTCCTGTTCACCGCGGAGTGTGGCCAGAATTTCTGCCGACCTCAAGGCTTCAATATGCCTGGCGATGGTAACCAGGGGGGTAGATTCAAAATACTGTTCACTCAAACCCAGGTCGGTGCAAAAGGTCTCAATTTCTTGCCGCACGCTTTCTGGCGGGAAAAAATTGTCTTTAAGGATGATGGCTTCAATCTTCTGCAGTTGACCTTCGGTTAGATAAGACTTCTTAGCAATTTCTCTAAGCGATTTCATTTTTTTCTCCTTTCAACAAAGATTATTTATCAGAAGAGTAGTTTTCTGACTTTTTATGATTATTTTTTATTGCAGTTTTTTATTTAAAGCTCAGAAACTTTACTCCCCTGAATTTAGCTTAGATTTTACCAGAATCTTATTTTTTTGGCAACTGGTAATTCAATCAACTGGAATAAGTTAAAAGCACAACTGTCCAGCAGGCCACCGCCTCTCCTGAGCCTATGGACCCCAGTCCCTCAGCGGTCTTGGCCTTAATCCCGATGTTGCCCGGAGAAACACGAAGAAGGGGATAAAGATTGGCTTTCATGCTGTCAAGATAAGGATAAATTTTGGGCTTTTCCAGAAGCAGGACACTGTCGGTATTGACCACTACCAGCCCGGCTTCTCTAATTTCTTCCATCACCCGTCTTAAAAGTTCCAGGCTGGAAATGCCTTCATAAGCCGGGTCGGTATCCGGGAATCTCTGGCCTATGTCTCCTTCTCCTTTGGCTCCCAGCAGGGCATCAATCAGAGAATGGACCAGGATGTCGCCATCAGAATGAGCCAGACAGCCAACTTCTGAAGGAATATTCACCCCACCAATGATCAAGGCTCGGCCCACTACCAGCCGGTGGAGGTCATATCCCAGGCCGACTTTAGTCTTCATTGATCAATCCTGTTTAATGCAGTTCTCCGTTATAACGACCAAAAATCATTTTGCCCACGGTGGTCTGCAACACTGAGGTTACGGTGATATCCACAGTTTGGCCGATCATCCGGCGGGCATTGTCCACAACCACCATGGTCCCGTCGTCAAGGTAAGCTACTCCCTGGTCTTTTTCCTTTCCTTCTTTCAGAATAAAGACTTTCATTGTCTCACCGGGAAGAACAACCGGCTTCAGAGCATTGGCCAGCTCATTGATGTTTAAGACTTCTAAACCCTGGAGCTTGGCGATCTTATTCAAGTTAAAATCATTGGTCACGATTTTGGCTTTAAGACTCTTAGCACATTCAATCAGCTTAGAATCAACGTCTTTGATCTCCGGAAAATCCAGGTCAGATATTATCACTCGGATTTTTGAAGTTTTCTGCAGCCGGTCCAGAACTTCTAACCCCCGCCGCCCCCGTTGCCGCTTCAGAGCATCGGGTGAATCAGCCACCAGTTGCAATTCTTTCAGGATAAATTGAGGGACAACCAGAGCCCCGTCAATGAAACCGGTATCGCAGACCTCAGCAATGCGCCCGTCAATGACTACTGAGGTGTCCAACAGCTTGTAAGTCTGCTCTTCGCTCTTACTCCGGAAGAAATTGGCAAAAAATCCCGGCTCCAGCCATTCCGGCTTTTTAATGCCCACCAGGAAGCCGATATAGGGAAGGGCGATCAGAAAAAAGATGCGGATAAAAGCCGCCATCTCTGAAGTATGGACTACGGCGTGGTATACTGAGCCCAGAAACCAGCCCACCAGCACGCCCAGCAGTGTCCCTACCGAAGCTGTCCAGATAATCCTGAACTGAGCTTTTCTTATCCTGGACTCCAGCAGGATAATCAAAAAGCCCAGAATCAGCCCGACCACAGCCCCCGCTTTCTTGTCCAGGGTGAAAGGTGGATAAAAATAGCCGGCCACTGAAACCAAAACCAGAACGAATAACCTGAATAATATTAATCCCATATTAATCCTTCCTTCAGGTTTGTTTTAATTCTACAAAATTGGCGAGAAAATTAAAAGACTTCTGCCAAGGCTTTTTTGACCGAATGAACTCCCAGGCATCTTATCCCTTTCAGGTTTTCGTGCTGGAGCTGGGACAGATTACCTTCGGGCATCAGCACTGCTTCAAAACCCAAAGAAGCGGCTTCCTTAACCCTGGCCACGGGCTGGCTGACCGACCTGATTTCACCACTCAGTCCCACTTCTCCAAAGACAGCTATTTCTCTGGGCAAAGGCAAGTTTTTCACTGAAGAAATCACCGCCAGGACAACACCGAGGTCGGCAGCGGGCTCCTCCACCACCAGCCCCCCAGCTACATTTAAGTAGATATCTTCACCGGCAAAGCTGTAGCCAATTTTTTTCTCCACCAGAGCTAGAAGCATAGCCACCCGGTAATGGTCCAGCCCGATGGACATTCTTCTGGGATTGCCCATAAAAAGAGTAGAAGAGACCAGAGCTTGAATTTCAACCAGCAAAGGTCTTGAACCCTTGATGGTCGCCACGACCACGCTCCCCGGTTCACTCTGAGGTCTTTCTCTCAAGAAAAAGGCGGAAGGGTTATCAATAGCCCGCAAGCCTGTTTGACTCATTTCAAAAATGGCCAGCTCTGAAACCGGACCGAAGCGGTTTTTCAAAACCCTCAGAACCCGGTGGTTATGGTCTCTTTCCCCTTCAAACAACAAAACCACATCAACCATGTGTTCCAGAGATTTTGGGCCGGCCAAACTGCCTTCTTTGGTAATATGGCCGATGAGAAAAACCGGAATCTGATTTTTCTTGGCCAGGCGAAAAACTTTGTTGGTTACTTCTCTGACCTGGCTTATGGTCCCAGGACTGGAAGTGAGCTGGGCAGAAAAGATAGTCTGGACCGAATCTATAACCAGGGCTCGGGGCTTCATCCGTTCCGCCGCATTTAAGATTCTTTCCAGGCTGGTTTCAGCCAGGAGATAGACTTTTTCACCCTTCAGACCGAGCCGGTCTCCCCGGAGTTTTATCTGTTCCAGGGATTCCTCGCCCGAGACATAGAGCACCGGTCCCTCTTCACCGGCCAAATCGCGAGAGACCTGGAGGAGCAGGGTTGATTTTCCGATTCCAGGTTCGCCCCCAATTAGCACTACTGACCCCAGAACCAGCCCCCCGCCCAGGACATTATTGAACTGGAGAATACCGACAGGTATTCTGGGGCTGGTGGTTTCTTTTATTTCCTGATAAAGAACCGGCTCGCTGCTGCTTTCAAGCAATTCCGGAACGAATTCTTCTTCCAGTTCCTCCACCATGGTATTCCATTCACCGCACTGGCTACACCGACCGAGCCATTTAGGCGAACGGAATCCGCAGTTCTGACAGACAAAAACTGTTCCCTTTTTCATCTGAGCTCCAATCCCAGACCGAAAAACAATTCCCTCCTTGAGGCTAAAGAAAAATCATCAAGGCCCAGGACGAGATAGAAATTCTTTGCAGGGTAAATCCGACCAAAGACCCGAAATTGAGGTCCTGGGTCCCGGTTAAAATCAAATCCTTCCGCCCCAAAAGCCAACCGATTTTTTAAGAAATACCAGTCCACTCCGGCCCCAAATCTGGATTCAATCACCCCAGTCCTGAGCACCAGATTCTTAAATTTCCAACCTGCCTGTAAAGAATAAACAAATCGGTCTTGCCAGGGATTCTGAGTCAGTCCAGCAGACAGCACAACTCTATCTTTCCAGACAAAACCGCCGAAAAAACTTCCCTTAAAAAGCTCACTTTCACCATAATAAAGCCCCTGGGCTCCGACCAGAGGTCTGAGTGAGGAAACCGCAGTAGTGATTCTTCGGGCTCCTCTTATTGTTTCTTTAGTTTCCTCAAAAAGCTCTGGGTCATTTATCAATTTGCCAGCAGTTCCCTCTCCTTTTTCAATCTTCTCCAGAGAGCGATTCAGGCTGTCCAGGGCCTCTCTGAGTTTGATTAGATTATCATGCAATTTGTCCAGATTATCCTTTACCCCGCCCTTATTATCTCTTATCAGTCCTTGGATTTCATTCATGGTGTCCTGAACACTGGAAGCGACTTTTTCTACTTGAGTATTGAGGTTATTTACCGTTTTCCCAGAAGCTTCTATGGTTTGATGGATGGAGCTTCTGTTTTCTCTAATCAAGCTGTCTAGTTCTGCGGTCAAGGACTTCAGGTTTTCCAGGGTGCTCCGCAAATTCGGACCAATGTCCTTCTGCAAAACACTGTTCACTGAATTAGCTACCCTCTTTATATCTTCTCCCATAGAGAGCAGCAACGTCCCAAGCTGGTCAAAGCTTATGGGCGGCAGAGAATCCATAACCTCTTCCGCTTGATAATAACTTTCCTCTTTTCCGGGAACGATCTCCACATATTTTTCGCCCAGGATTCCCAGCGAAGCCAGAGTGGCTTTAGAACCATGGGGAATCCGATAATCGGGATAGATGCTCATGGTTACTCTGGCTCGCCGGCCATCAAGGGCAATTTCTTTGACCAGCCCAATCTTGATGCCGGCCATTTTGACCGCGGCATTTTTTTCCAGACCGAGAGCTGAATCAAAAACTGCATAAACCCGGTAGCCCTGTTTTTTGAATAATTCCTGGACATCGCCGACAAAAAGAATCAGAAGCGCCAGTAATAGAAAAAAACCTGAGAGAAATATCCCGACTCTGACTTCCCTTTTCACTACCATCTTTTGCTCCTTACCACTCAACGATCGGACCGGCTGCCCGACCATGGATAAACTGCTGGACAACAGGGTTCCTTGAATTTTTTATTTCTTCCGGTGTCCCTGTTTCAATAATCCGGCCATCATAGAGCATGCCAATCCGGTCTGCCACTTTATAAGTGGTATTCATATCATGGGTAATCACCACTGAAGTAACATGCAATTGTTCTTTAAGCTGGAGAATCAAGTCGTTGATAGCATCGGCCCTGATAGGGTCCAATCCGGTTGTCGGCTCATCATAGAGAATAATTTCCGGATTGTAAGCTATGGCTCGGGCCAAGCCAACTCTTTTTTTCATCCCCCCAGATAGTTCATAGGGAAGTAGGTTTTCTACACCCCGCAAGCCAACCCTTTCCAGACTCGTCCTGACAACCTGCTGAATTTCTTCTTCAGATAAATCAGTATGCCGCCTTAAACCAAAAGCCACATTCTCAGCTACGGTCAATGAATCAAAAAGCGCTGCCCCCTGGAAAAGCATCCCAAATTTGCGGCTGATTTTGGTCAGGGCTTCGCCCGAGAGAGAAGTAATCTCTTCCTCATCAATAAAAATCTGCCCCTGGTCTGGTTTCATTATTCCTATTATGTGCTTAAGAAGAACACTCTTGCCAGAACCACTCTGCCCGATTATGACCATAATTTCCCCAGCCATAATCTCCAGATTGACCCCTTTTAAGACCTGTTTCTGCTCAAAAGATTTATAGAGGTCAACTATTCTTATCTTGCTCATCTTCTTTAAAGTGTGGACGGCAGCAGTTTGCTTAAGAAAAAGTTTAAGATTAGAATGACAATGCTGGCTACCACTACCGACTTAGTGGTTGCCCGGCCTACCCCTTCTGCTCCGCCTTCGGTGGTCATGCCCTGCCAGCAGCCGACCACGGCAATCACCAAACCGAAGACCACGGCTTTAATTAAGCCTACCGAAATGTCCCACATCTCAAAATATTTCAAGGTGTTTTGGACATAAAGAGTTTGATTGACCTTCATCAGAAAAACGTTGTAGGCAAAGCCGCCGAAAATGGCGATGATATCTCCGTAAAGAGTAAGACAGGGAACCATTATCAGGCTGGCCAGGATCCGCGGCACCACCAGATATCTAATCGGACTGGCTCCCAGGCTGAGAAGGGCATCTATCTGTTCGGTGATCCTCATGGTTCCTATTTCCGCAGCCATGGCTGAGCCGATTCTGCCGGCTACCATCAAGCCAACCAGGATCGGGATTAATTCCCTACAGAGACCGACGGCAATGATCGGGCCTCCCTGGGATTCTGAACCTGGACCAATGTAGCGATGAAAAGCCAAGTAGGTCTGAAGACCGAAGACCAGGCCCCCGAAAGCTGCAGTTAAAGAAACTACGGGCAGGGAATTAACTCCCACCTCTTCCAGTTGCTGCAAAAAATTTCTTTTCTCAAAAGGCTTCTGGAAAATACCTTTTATTCCCTGAATGGTCAGTTCAAAGACCTGACCCAGTTCATAAAAAAAGTTATTAAGAGGAATCCAGGTTTGTTTTTCCATGCTGTTAACTCAGCCTTCCTCTTCCTGTCTGTAGCCAAACTCCATGTTGACAAACTTGGCATACTCCCTGAGGAAGACTAACGACACGGTGCCCAGAGGACCATTTCTCTGTTTGGCCACATTGATTTCAGCAATTCCTCTTATGGCTTCGTCTTCAGGGTGATAATACTCAGGACGATAAATAAAGATAACGACATCAGCATCCTGTTCAATGGCTCCTGACTCTCTTAGGTCGGAGAGCAGTGGTTTCGGTTCTTTTCTCATTTTTTCAGGGGCTCGGCTGAGCTGGGAAACTCCAACCACCGGAATCTGAAGCTCTTTAGCCAGCTCTTTGAGGGAGCGGGAAATGAAAGACATTTCCTGGTTGCGGTTCTCAAACCGGCCTCCAGTTCTCATCAGCTGAATGTAATCAATAAAGGCAATGTCCAGATGCCCTTCCAGCTTTAAACGCCGGCACTTGGCTTTCATCTCCATCACGTTTAAAGCCGCTGATTCATCAACATATATCTTGGCCTGAGAAAGAGTCTCGCCGGCCAGGCGCAGCCTTTCAAATTCCCTCTCGCTGATGGAACCGGACCGGGCTCGTCTCAAATCTACTTGAGCTTCAGAACAGAGCAGCCTCAAAGCTACCTGCTCCTTTGCCATTTCTATAGAAAAGAACCCCACATAATAATCGGTTCTCAACCCCACATGCTGGGCGATGTTCAAGGCCAGGGCAGTTTTGCCCATGGAAGGTCTGGCCGCCAGGACGATAAATTCTGAGGGATGGAAACCGGCGGTCAGGGTGTCCAGGTCTATAAAACCGGTTGGAACCCCAGTGACTGCTTCCTGGCGTTCCGACAATCTCTTGATCGTCTCCAGCATCGGCCCGGTCAGGCTGCCAATCGGGACCAGGCTTGGCCGCATTTTTTCTTCGGCAATTTCTACTATAGCCTGCTGGGCTTCGCTGATGATGGTATCTGCATCAACCTGCTGTTCATAAGAAGTGCTGATAACTCTGGCTGAGGACATAATCAGCTTCCTCAGCAAAGATTTTTCTTTGATTATCTGAACGTAATATTCTATGTTCAGAGTCCTCGGCACACCATCCATAAGAGAAGCTAAATAAGCTGCTCCTCCGACCTCTTCCAGGCTGCCTGATTTTTGTAGCTCATCACTCAGAGTCAACAAGTCAATGGGCTGTCCCCTATCCATCAGATTTACCATGCCGGCCAGAATCTGGCGATGAGCATCGCGATAGAAATCTTCCGGAGTGAGCAAAGACAGAGCAACACTCAGGTAAGCATTATTGATTAGAATCCCACCCAAAACTGTGCGTTCGGCTTCCAGGCTGTGGGGAGGAGTCTTTTTGAGAACAGTTAAATCAAGTTCCATGACATCTCTCTTTCCAGAGGCCTCAGCCTCTTGATTTTATTATATCAAGAGACGTAATTTAAGACTTAACTGTTCTCAGGTTTTCTCTGGGGACTGAGTTTCAGCCGGAGGGGCTTCTTCTTTAACCACCACTATTTTTATCTCAGCCTTATCTTCATGATAAACCTTAATCGGAACAGTAAAGGTTCCCAACCGCTTAATCGGCTCATCCAGCATAATCTTTTTCTTATCTATTTCAAATCCCAGACGGGTTAGTTCTTCATGAATATCCGCAGCGGAGACCGAGCCAAAGATCACGTCTTTTTCGCTGGAACGACGGTTAAAGGTCAGGCTAACCTCATTGAGTTTTTTAATGAGCTCCTGATAGGTCAATCTCTCCTTTTCCAATTTTTTCTTCAAAGCTTTCTGCTGGATTTCCACCATCTTCAGGTTGTTCGGGGTCACTTCCATGGCCAGTTTGCGAGGGATCAAATAATTCCGAGCAAAACCAGCTGCCACCTCCAGGACATCACCCTTCCGGCCCACTTTTTCCACATTGTCTAAGAGGATTATTTTCATCTGCTGCCTCCTGCTCAATCTTCCACGAACGGAAGCAAGGCTAAGATTCTAGCCCTTTTAATCGCTCTGGCCAGCTTTCTTTGATGATAGGCACAGGTGCCGGTTATCCTTCGGGGCGCTATCTTCCCCCTGTCCGGTATGTATTTGCGCAAGATCTCTACTGCCTTATAATCAATATCTCTAAGATTTCTTTCACAAAAGCGGCAGACTTTTTTCTTGGGCGGGAAAAACTTTCTGGCCAGAGGCTTATCTGTTTTTTCTCTTTCTTCTCTAGTAGCCATCTTACTTTACCTCCTCATTCGTGGCCTTTTCAGGACCGGCTTCAGCTGCCGCTTCTGCCGTCACAGGTTCCACTGTTTTGACCTTGGGCTTACCCTTAACCAAATCTCTTGGGTCTTTTTTGATGGTCAGGAAGCGAATAACAGCGTCTGTCTGCTTGAATTTTCTTTCCAGTTCCGTCGGAACTGCCGGGGTGCCCTCATAGATAAAAAATACATAAACTCCCTCGTTAAACCTTTTGATGGGATAAGCCAGCCTCCTCTTTCCCCAGAGGTCCTGCTTGATCATCCTGCCTTTTTTGGCAGAAATAACTTCGGCCATCTGGTTGATTAGGGCTGAAGTTTCTTCTTCAGAAAGGTTGGGGGCAAGGATAAAGCCTGTTTCGTATTGATTCATCTGGTCCTCCTTATGGATTTATAGCCCCTCCGCCTAGGCGCAGGAGCAAGGAGATGAACTCCTATTTTACAACAATTTATTAAAAAATCAATTCAGGCCGAGGCCAATCTTTTTTTGCGGTTAAACAAATTCATGGCCAGGGGCAAGTGGCCACTTATGATCATTTCCACCGCTTCTTGAGCTCTGGCCAGAGCCGGAGCCAGCTTTGCTCTTTCTTCTTCCGAAAATTCAGACAGAACAAAAACTGCTGCTTCCAGGTTTTCAGGTTTAGGCCCTATACCCACCCTTACTCTGGGGAATAGCTCTGTTCCTATTTCCTGGACGATGGACTGCATTCCCCGGTGGCTGCCAGGGCTGCCCTTGGCCCGAACTCTTATTTCTCCCAGTTCCAGGTCCAAGTCATCATAAACTACAATCAGTTTTTCGGGTTTGACCCGGAAGCCAGCCATTAAGGCTTTGACGGCTAAACCGCTCAGGTTCATGAAAGTCTGCGGGAGAGCCAGAATCACGTTAGCCCGACCCCGCTTGGACTCAGCAACTCTGGACTTAAAAGCTCTCTCTTTAAGCTGGAGATCCCAGCTGTGGGCCAGGGATTGCACTACCATAAAACCAGCATTATGCCTGGTTGCCGCATACTCAGGACCTGGATTTCCCAGGCCAACCACCAGCCACACCCATCACTCCTTAGTCTCTTCTTCTTCTTCTTTCTTCCGTTCTTTTTTGATAACTTCTGGTTCTTGGATTTCAGGGGCTTCCACCACTTCCTCAGTGGTAGCCGGAGCAACCTCTTCCGCCACGCTGCTGATGACCACTATGGCTGTCTGCGGTTCTGTCAAGACTTTGATCCCAGCTGGGAGTTGAAGATTCTGAACCTTGAAGGATTGATGCAGATGCAGATTGCTGACATCAATTTTCACCGCTTCAGGAATCTGGCGCGGCAGACATTCAATTTCCAATTCTCTTAACAGAAAATCGGCAATCCCACCTTCAACCTTAACCCCGACCGGTTCGCCAGTCAATTCAATCGGCACGGAAACTCTGACCGGCTTGTCCATTGAAATCTGAATCAGGTCCACGTGGGTCAGTTCGTCAGTAATGGGATTGATCTGGACCTCTTTGATCATCACATCTCTTTCTTCAGAATCAAAAGTCACCTTGAAGATGGTGTTCTCGCCAGTTTCGGATTTTAAGATTTCAATGATATCTTTTTTCTTTAAGGTCAGGGGCACATTGGTCATAGATTCCCCATATAGAATGGCCGGCACCAGTCCCTGCCTGCGCAAGCGGCCAGCAGCATTCTTGCCCAGCTCTGTTCTTTTGTCAGCTTTAATCACCAGTGTCATTTATTTTCCTCCTTAGGTAAAAAGGGAACTTACCGAACTACCTTCGTTTATCCTTCTGATGGCTTCGCCAAAAAGTTCGGCCACGGATAAGACCTGGAATTTGGCGCTGTTTCTGGCTTTCTCTCTCAGGGGTATAGTATCGGTCACAAACACTTTTTCCAAGCCAGACTTTTCTATCCTCTCCACCGCTTCTCCCGAAAGAATCGGATGGGTGCAGGCAGCAAATATCCTTCTGGCCCCAGCGCCTTTGAGTGCCTCCACCCCCAGGGTTAGGGTTCCGGCGGTATCAACCATGTCGTCAAAAATTACTACATTTTGGTCTTTTACTTCACCTATAACATGTAAAACCTGGGCCACGTTTGGAGCCGGACGCCTCTTATCAATGATGGCCAGCCTGGCGTCCAGCCTTTTAGCAAACACTCTGGCCCGGCCAACACCGCCGGCGTCGGGCGAGACAATGGTCAGGTTCTCCAGGTTAAGACTTCGGATATGGTTGGCGATGACCGGCGCAGCCATCAGGTTATCCACCGGGATGGAGAAGAAACCCTGAATCTGGGGAGAATGGAGGTCCATGGTAAGAACCCGGTTAGCACCGGCAGTCTCCAGCAGGTCGGCCACCAGCCTGGCTGAAATGGGAACCCTGGGCCTGTCTTTCCAGTCCTGTCGGGCGTAAGCAAAATAAGGTATCACCGCTGTTATCCGACCGGCTGAGGCTCGCTTGAAAGCATCCAGCATCAAGAATAGTTCCATCAAATGGAAATTGGCGTCAAAACAGCCTGATTGGATCACAAAGACATCTTCGCCCCGGACATTTTCATCAATGTAAAAGTGAATTTCTCCGTCGGCAAACCTGTCCAGAACACACCGACCCAGTTCAATCTTAAGATAGCTGGCCACATCTTTGGCCAGCTGCTGGTTAGATGATCCGGAAAATACTTTCATTGTTCTTTCCTTTTTCCTGTCTTTGGCCAAAGCTGGGGCGGGAGGACTCGAACCTCCAGATGACGGATCCAAAGTCCGTTGCCTTACCAGTTTGGCTACGCCCCAGTGCTGAGCTCCTGTCTGTACCTTTCGCCTTCAACCGTTTCTACCAGAAAAACCTGATAATCAGTTCCTAAACTTTCCGCAGTCAGCCGCGCTCTCAACTGGTCCTCAAATAAGCCAAAAACCGCTGACCCCGATCCGCTCATCATGGATAACTCCGCTCCACTCGCCGCAATCTTCTGTTTAATCTCAGCCAGCTGAGGATATATCTGCAAGGCAGCCAGTTCTAAATCGTTCCTAAAATATCTGATTAACGAAATGTCTTTATCTTTCAAAAACTGAATAATTTTACTTGCTTTATCCCTTGAAGTCAAGACAGCCTGCCGGCGGTCCAGCTCCCTGTAAACCATGGCCGTTGAGACAGGAAAATCAGGGATAACCAGCAGAACCCACCTTTTGATCAAATCAGGAAGCATCTTGAGCTTATCACCTTTTCCTTTCCCCAGACAAAGTCCACCGTAAAAAAAGAAGGGAATATCAGCCCCGAGTTTGGCACCCAGAGAATGCCATCTCCTGGAGTTAAGCCCCAAGGCCCAGAGGCGGTTTAGGGCTAAGATGGTGACGGCAGCATTGCTGCTACCGCCGGCCAATCCCCGGCCAGGCGGGATATTCTTTTCCACCCTTATTTCCACTCCCACCTTTTTCCGCGACAGAGTTTGCAGGGCCTGGGCGGCCCGAAAAATTAGATTTTTTTCATCCCAGGGCACATCCTGGCGATCGCCTGAAAGTATTATTCGGCTGTCTGAACGGAGCTTAAAAACAAGATGGTCTCTTAGATTTATAGTCTGAAAAAGAGTGATAAGGTTATGATAACCGTCCGGCCTAAGGTCCAGGACCTCTAACCCCAGGTTTATTTTAGCCAAAGAATCTAATCTTATTTCTTCCATAATCCAGAGATCTCTTCCCATGATTTCTCTCTACTACCAGTCGGGAGTTTGGGGTTAAAAAGATTTTCTTGGCCCGAGCGATTGAAGCCCAACTTCTTTAACCTCACCCTGACTGAATAACCCTGATAATCAAAATACACTGTCCGGGGGAAAACGGAAAAAGCAAAATATTCTTTTATCGCAAACTTAAAAGCGCCTTTTTCTCCGGCTATGATTTGCCCTTTTTCATCTCTTGACAACGACCAACCATTTTCCAGCTCCAGCTCTGACCAGCGAGCGGCAAAAATCCTGATTAGTTCCTCCGGTTTAAGCTGCTGACCAAAGACATCCGTAGTGATGACCAGACTATCCCCACGCCAGAAGACTTTTTCTCGGGCCAGATAAAGGGTTGCCTCCGGGCCATTTAACCAGATAAGCGATTCCAAGCCCCCAAAGGGATTGGAGAGTTCCAACCTGACTTTATCAGGAAGACTGAAAAGGAATCCCAGTCTTAAGCGACCCTGCCTTTCTGGGCTGCGGATAAAAAACGAGGCCTGGCCTTCAAGGTTATTAATCTCGGCTGGAGAAATCGTATTTGGCGGAGAAGGTCGGCAGGAATCCAGACTGATCAAAACTACCAGACACAGAAATAAAATTAATAAATCAGGTTTCTTCCCTATTTCAATTCGCCTTTCAGGTCCCCCTCCCTCAGTCACCTAATTCCCTTATACCTTAAGCAGTTAATCCAGTTTGAAACCGTAATCCTCGGCCTCTTTCTTTTTGCTGGCTTCAGTAGGAGTTCCGGCAATTGTCTTCGTTTCCGGGCTGCCCAGGTCAAACTTATAATCTTTGGAAAGCGCCCGCAGCTTCTTTTTTCTGGTCACAGGATAAAAAGGAGAACGAATTCTTCGGCCAAAACAAGACAGGTTAGGGTTGATAATCATCAGGAGGATGAATAGACCAAAAATGATCAGGATGGCATAAATTGTCCAGCTCATTGCTTTTTTCCCACTATTATTATAAGTTCAGGCTTGAGGTTTGGCAACCAGGCACCCGGGTTGACTTTATTCACTTTATTCATGGAAAACAACTGCTTCAAATTTAAGCAGGCGAGCCTGGGAGTTTTTCCAAGCATTATCCGGTAAACCGGCTTTCCGACACAATTCTTGGAGGAACGTCTGACGGTCCCATTGGTATTCAGTAGCGACCTGGGGGAGTAACAGACCACTGCGACCGGAAAGCTTGATGATCAACCCATGCTGGCCAACCTTAATTTCAGAGACATTGGCCACCGGCTGAAGAGGACCCAGGACTGAAATTTCAATTTCAATCTTTGGGAGTTCGGATTTCCTCAGGGGCGGGAAGCGGGGGTCTTGAGTAGCAGCGTAGACGGCCGCCTGAATTATGGTCTGGGCCAGTGGCAAGATGGGTTCAGCGAAACCGATACAGCCCCTTAAGCCCTGATTTTCCTTGATGGTAACAAAAGCTCCGGCCGGTTGTCTGAACTTCGGGTTTTCAGGTTCAAAGGAAAGCAAATTGCCAGTCTCAAGATAAACCTCAATAGCTTTTCTGGCCAAAGATAAGAGTTCCCTTTTTTCTTCTTCGGTCAAGTCAAGAAGAATGGATTGGTCATCCAGGTAGATGGCGGCGGCCAGATAACCAACCACCCTATCTTCGGGTCCGCCACTAGAAGCTGAATCAGAATAAGATAAGACCGAAACCTTTGGCCTGCCCATTTTTTGGGCATAACCCATTAGAGAGAGAACCGGCCCGCCCCCGCACATCAGGTTTTCGCCCCTCTCCACCTTTTTCATCAAAGTCTGAAGGTCAAAAGCTTTGATCAGCTCAATCGTCTTATTATCCACCTGATTAGCTTCTTTTCGGGGTAAAAAATGAGACATATCCGTTGAGGCCACCACCAGTGCTTTTTTCCCCGGGAGAACCCGGCTGAGAGCTTCAGAGAGAGTGGTAATTGTTTTCCCGGTTTGATAACCCATTACTACCGGCACAATTTTAGCCTTGGGGAAAGTTTTCTGAATAAAAGGAATCTGGACTTCTATGGAATGTTCTTTGGCCTGGGCTTCCGGTATATAATCAAAACCCGATTCTTGGGCCAGCTGTCTGGCCAGGTTCTCGTCCACTTCAGTTACACCCAGGGGGGTTTCAAAACCACCTTTCATATAAATGGAACAGCCATTGAAACCATACTGATGAGAAGGTCCGATAACCACTACAGAATCCACGTCCAGGCCTTTAATAAACTTGTAGCCCATGGCTGCCACCTGTCCAGAGTATACATACCCGGCATGGGGAACAATAATCCCAACGACCTGGCCAGAAGGCGGGCTGACCTGAGCCGCTTCAAGGTAAACATCAAGCAGAAGGGAAAGCCTGCCTGGGTCTGATTCATAAAACTGGCCAGCCCAAACCGCTTTTCTTATACCCTGCGCGGGCAAACCGCCAGCTATAAAAAATAAAAAGATAATCAGAAGAAGACCGGCTCTGGTAGATTGGCGCTTCATTTTTGCCTCCACTTAAATTTTAAGACTTTAGAGTCTTCTGAGCAAATGAAGAGAATTAAAAACTTTTAAAAATCTTTGTTTAGATGTTGACAATTAGAAAGATTTAGTAAAAAATTTATTAAGGAAGGCAAAAATGAAAAAGCTGTTAAAATTCCTGCTGGTGGTTATAAGTATTTTCTCTACTTTTCTCATCGGTTTTCATTTTGGCAAAGAAAAAGAAAAAGCTCGTATTCCCAAATTCCAGGAAGATTCTGACAAAACTCTTTGAGCCAGGGCTAAGTTTAATATAAGAATCAGGTTTGATTGAAAACCGAGAAAAAGAGGGGTTTATATATATAATTTAAAGCGAGATATGTGCTGGGTCAGATACATTAGTGACACCTTAGAATCCTTCGAGTGGTGCTGAACATTAATCTCCTTCCCACTAAGAGAATTTTCAGTTTTCGTCTTATGACCAACTTAGGCACTGGGCCACAGACATCAACGAAGAGG